>CACRXA010000062.1_pt1 | contig 135883 bp, 133 predicted proteins | sample 5377051 | NCBI WGS metagenome assembly CACRXA01 (sample SAMEA6061847, study PRJEB28556) | metagenome | reverse complement strand
TTGTTCTTGGGCAAAGGCCTGAAGGCGTTGAACTTGCCGTTCCGGATCCTCTTTCTGGTCAGCGGAGGACACTCGGGCATAGCGCACAGGGATACCTTCGGGGTGAGGCGCTTCTACCAGGATGGTCCCAGCAGGCAATGGGCGGGCAGGGACAGGAAGCTTGCCTGCCCGAAACCACCGCCAGGCGGTGATATCGCTTATCCCCTGCTGACGAGCCCGATCCGAGAGTTTCATGGCCGAAATAAATGATAATAAAATTGTCAACAGTTGTCCACCCCCTGGCCTCTCATGGAAGGGTGATCTGAACCGAGGTGATCTGAGTGAGGTCGTTATGCTGATACTGGATGTTCACCGTCAACCCATCTTTCTGGAAAAGCAGGTTCCCCACCTGGCCGTATTGAGCCGGCGCTCCCAGGACCTGCCATCCGTTCTCCTGCATCCGGCTTTTGTAGAACTCGATCAACTCCTGAACACCCATCCGGGTATCAAAAGCGATCCGCGCGGAGGTCACATCCAGGTTGAAGGCATCCGGGGGAAGGGGAAGATCCGGCCGGATGGTCGGGGTGGGTCGCACAACCTGCCCCGGAGGGGCAGGGGTGGGAGAAACCGCCGGACGGGCGCAGGCGAGGACCCACCCCGAAAGCATGAGCATCAGTCCCAGAAGATACCCATGTCCACGCATATCTGCCTCCTGTGCGGGGGATTCGAGATCTCCCGCGGACACGGCCTGGCCCTTCCATGTCCTTGTCCTCCGGGAGCCAACGCGCTGAGGCCGTGATCTTCCCATAGAATAATAACTCAGGTTGTTCCTGGGGACGTGCGCGCTCGCGGGGCGGCCCCGGGGCCTCTGATCCTCTGAGGGGAGGACGCAAGGAATGCCTGTGCTGCTGATCCTGCACAGCGTCTGGCGATGGGCGGTCTTGATCGTCGCCCTCCTCGCCCTTTACGGGTTGATCCGCTCGCGGCGGGAAGATCCCATGCCTGCCGTCGTGGGATATGCCGTCCGCTGGTATCCTGTGGTCCTGGACATCCAGGTCGCTCTGGGGATCCTGCTCTGGCTGGCCCAGCGGTGGGGCGCGGTGCCCCTCACGCCGATCCAGGTGATCCATCCGGTTTGGGGGCTGCTGGCGGCGGGGGCGGCCCACGGGGCTGCGGCTTTCCGGGAGCGGGAGAACCCGGCCCGGGCCCGGGGGATGCTGGCCGCCTACGGCCTCTCGCTGCTCCTGGTGTTCATCGCCCTGGCCAGCGTGGGGGCCTTCCCCTTCGGGCGACGCTGAGATGAGATTCCACCTGCTCTGCCGACCGCAAACGCGGAGGAGCCCACCGTGCGTGTCCTGGTCCAGCGCGTCCGTCAGGGAGCGGTCCACGTAGGTGGGGAGACCGTGGCCCGGATCGGCCCGGGGGTGGTGTTGCTGGTGGGCGTGACCCACACGGACACGCCCGCGGAGGCCGAATGGCTGGCCAAGAAGGTGGCCCACCTGCGGATCTTTGAGGACGAGGCCGGGAAGATGAACCGCTCGCTGAAGGATGTGGGCGGGGAGGCGCTGGTGGTCTCCCAGTTCACCCTTTATGCGGACCCATATGAGGGACGCCGCCCCAGCTTCATCCACGCCGCCCCGCCGGAGCACGCCCGACCCCTCATCGAGCGCTTCGCCGATGCCCTCCGCGCCGAGGGCATCCCGGTTCAGATGGGGGTTTTCGGGGCCCATATGCTGGTGGAGATCCACAACGATGGCCCGGTCACCATCTGGCTGGAGCGCGCCGCCCCGGAGCCCCCGGCATCCGGACGCCCGTGAAGGACGGACCCGGGTCGCCGGGCGCCTCCGCATCCCCATCCCCCGGGGGGAGATATCTGGATGAGCGCCCTGTCTCGCATCGTCCGCGCGGCGGGCCTGCTGACCGTCGCCTATCTGGCGAACGGCCTGCTGGCCCTCCTCCGCCAGATCCTGATCTACGCAACGTTCGGCACCTCCCGGGAGCTGGATGCTTACTGGGCGGCCTTCCGGATCCCGGATCTCCTGTTCACGCTGCTGGCGGGGGGCGCGTTGATCTCCGCCTTCCTGCCCGTCTTCACCACCCACCTCGCCCGGGGGCAGGAGGAGGCGGCCTGGCGGCTGGCCGGCGCGGTGCTCACCAGCGTGGCCCTGGCCGTCAGCGGCCTCTCCGTGCTGGCCGGCCTGCTCGCCCCCACCCTGGTCCGTCTCCTGCTGGCCCCGGGGGTCCCGCCCGCGCAGCAACAGCTCACCGCCTCCCTGATGCGCGTGATGCTGATCACGCCGACGGTGTTCGGGGTGAGCGGGGTGGTGATGGGCATCCTGCAGGCCCATCAGCAGTTCCTCTGGATCGCCCTGGCCCCCCTGATGTATAACCTGGGCATCATCTTCGGGGTGCTGTTCCTGACGCCCATCTGGGGGGTGCACGGGCTGGCCGGAGGGGTGGTGCTGGGCTCGGCGCTCCATCTCCTGGTCCAGGCGCCGGGATGGCGGAGGGTGCGCGGGCGATATCGGCCCCGGCTGGGCTGGCGCGATCCGGACGTCCGTGAGGTCATGGTCCTGATGGCTCCCCGGATGCTGGGCCTGGCCGCGGTGCAGGTCAACTTCCTGGTCAACACCCGCCTGGTCTCCGGTCTGGGGGCCGGGTATCTGGCGGCGCTGAACCTGGCCTGGCAGCTGATGTTGCAGCCGCAGATCGTGCTGGCCCAGGCGGTGGCCACGGCGGCTTTCCCCACCTTCTCGACTCTGGCCGCCCGGGGCGAGCGGGAGGCCCTGCGCCGGACCCTGGCGGAGACCCTCGGGCTCCTGCTGGGGGCGACGCTCCCCATCGCGGCAGGGATGATCCTTCTGCGGCGGCCGCTGATCGCCGTCCTCTTCCAGCGAGGGGCTTTCGGGGAGGCCTCGACGGAGCTCACCGCCCAGGCGCTGCAGTTTTACGCCCTGGGCCTTCCGGCCCACGCGGCCGTGGAGGTGCTGGCGCGGGCCTTCTACGCCCTTCACGACACCCGCACGCCGGTGGGGATCGGGGTGGCCGCGATGACCCTCAACGTCCTGCTCAGCCTGGCCTGGATCGGCCCCCTCCGGCATGGGGGGGTGGCCCTGGCCAACACGGTGGCCACCACCCTGGAGGGCGCGCTGCTGCTGGGGCTCCTGGCCCGGCGGCTGGAGGGAATGGAAGTCCACCGATGGGGGCGTTCGGTGGGGCCGGTGGCCATCGCGACGCTGGCGATGGGCCTGGTGCTGTGGCCGATGGCGCCGTGGGCAGCCCACCATGGATGGCTCGGGCTGGCGCTGGCCGGGCTCGCCGGCGCGGGGGCCTACGGCCTGACCCTCCATGGCCTGGGCGTCCCCTGGGTGCGCTGGCTGCGCCACTGGCGCGCCCGGTCTGCCCACAAGGCATAATACGACGCGGAGGGAGGGAACATGATCGTCGAGCGTGTGGAGCTCCGGGTGATCCAGATGCCCCTGAAGGAGCCTTTCGAGACCTCCTTCGGGCGGGAGTATCTGCGGGAGGCCATCCTGGTCACCGTGTATGCCGATGGCCTGGAGGGATGGGGCGAGGTGGTGGCTTCCCGGGATTTCGGGTATTCCTATGAGACCACGGAGACCGCCTGGTATGTGCTGCGGACCTTCCTGATCCCGGCGGTGCTGGGGCGGGAGATCCCGGATGTGGAGACCGTGGCCCGCATCGGGGAGCGGCTCCGGGGACATCCCATGGCCCGGGCCGGGTTGGAGGCCGCCTTCTGGGATCTCTTCGCCCGCCAGGCGGGCCTGCCCCTCGCCCGTTACCTCGGCGGCGTTCGCGATCGGATCCCGGTGGGGGTGAGCATCGGGCTCCAGCCCAGCGACGCCGAGCTGCTGGAGAAGATCCGGGGCTATTTGGAAGAGGGATACCGCCGGATCAAGGTGAAGATCAAGCCGGGCCGCGATGTGGAGATGATCGCCGCCATCCGCCGGGCCTTCCCGGAGATCCCCCTCATGGCTGACGCCAACTCCGCCTACACCCTGGAGGACGCCGATCGCCTGGCCGCGCTGGACGAATTCGGGCTGATGATGATCGAGCAGCCCCTTCACTGGGATGACCTGTATGAGCACGCGCTCCTGCAGGCTCGCCTGCGCACGCCCCTCTGTCTGGACGAAAGCATCCACAGCGTCCGCCACGCCCGCGCGGCTCTGGAGCTGGGGTCCTGCCGGATCATCAACATCAAGCCCGGGCGGGTGGGCGGCCTGCTGGAGGCGCGGCGGATCCACGATCTCTGCCATGCCCGGGGCGTCCCGGTGTGGTGCGGGGGGATGCTGGAGACCGGCATCGGGCGGGCGGCCAACGTCGCCCTGGCCTCCCTCCCCGGTTTCACCCTCCCGGGAGATCTCTCGGCCAGCGACCGGTATTACCACGAGGATCTGATCGACCCGCCTTTCGTCCTTCAGCCCGATGGGACGCTGGCGGTGCCTACCGGGCCCGGCCTGGGGGTGGCCGTCGACCGCCGGCGGGTCGATCGGGTAACCGTGCGGATGGAGGCCTTCCGCCCTTGAGGCCCTTTTAAAGGACCTCGGGGGGCTGGTATTCTCCCCAGACCCGGCGCAGCACCTCGCAGATCTCCCCGAGGGTGGCGTCGGCGGCCACGGCCTCCACGAACAGCGGCATGAGGGGCTCCTCGGGCCGGCGGGCGGCCTCCTCGATGCGGCTCAGGAGGGCGGAGACCCGCTCCCCATCCCGGCGGGCCCGCAGCGCCTGCAGGCGGGCCCGCTGCGCCTCCTCGATGGCCGGGTCCACTTTCAGCCGCTCCAGCTCCGGGCGCTCCTCCTCGACCTGGAAGGCGTTCACGCCCACGACGATCTGCTCTCCGGACTCGACGGCCTTCTGGGTCCGGTAGGCTGATTCGGCGATGGCCCGCTGGATGTAGCCGGTCTCGATGGCCCGCAGGGCCCCGCCCATGGCCTCGATGCGATCGATCTCCTCCCGGGCGCGGCGCTCGATCTCCGCCGTCAGGTATTCGATGACGTAGCTGCCCGCCAGGGGGTCGATGGTGTCGGCCACGCCCGATTCGTAGGCCAGGATCTGCTGGGTGCGCAGGGCCACCCGGGCGGATTTCTCAGTGGGCAGCCAGAGGGCTTCGTCCATGGCGTTGGTGTGGAGGGACTGGCAGCCGCCCAGGATGGCGGCCAGAGCCTGGATCGTCACCCGGATGATGTTGTTCTCGGGCTGCTGAGCGGTGAGGGTGCTGCCGCCCGTTTGCACATGGAAGCGGAGCATCATCGCCTCGGGGCGCGTGGCCCTTAGGCGATCCCGGGCCAGGCGGGCCCACAGCCGGCGGGCGGCGCGGAACTTGGCCACTTCCTCCAGGAAATGGTTGTGGGCGTTGAAGAAGAACGAGAGCTGGGGGCCGATGTCGTCGATGGAGAGGCCGGCACGAGCGGCGGCCCGCACATACTCCAGGGCATGGGCGAAGGTGAAGGCCACCTCCTGGACCGCGGTGGCGCCGGCCTCCCGGATGTGGTAGCCGCTGATGCTGATGGGGTTCCAGTTCGGCACGTGTCGGTGGCAGAAAGCCATCACGTCCACGGCCAGCCGCATGGAGGGCTCGGGCGGGAAGATGTAAAGGCCACGGGCCACATATTCTTTGAGGATGTCGTTCTGGACCGTGCCCCGCAGCTGCTTCCAGTCCACGCCCTGCTCCCGGGCCAGGGCGAGGACCATGGCCAGCAGGATCGCCGCCGGGGCGTTGATGGTCATGGAGAGGCTGACCCGGTCCAGGGGGATGCCGTCCAGCAGGCGCCGCATGTCCTCCAGGGAGCAGATGCTGACCCCCACCCGGCCGACCTCCCCGTGGGCCATGGGGTGGTCGGCGTCGTAGCCCAGCTGGGTGGGGAGGTCGAAGGCCACCGAGAGGCCGGTCTGGCCCTGAGCCAGCAGGTAACGGTAGCGCCGGTTGGACTCCTCGGCGGTGGCGTAGCCGGCGTATTGGCGCATGGTCCACAGCCGCCCCCGATACATCGTCCGGTAGATCCCTCGGGTGAAGGGGAACTCCCCCGGGAATCCCAAATCCCGCAGGTAGTCGATCTCGACGTCCGCGGGGGTGTAGAGGGGCTCCAGGGGGATGCCCGAGGGGGTCTCGAAGCGGGGGCGGCGCTGGGGGGCATCCCGGATGGCCTCCTGCCATCGCCGCTGGGCTTGCCGGATCTCCGCCTCCTGGATACGCGCCTCGGCCGCCATATGTGCCTCCGGGGATCTTCCCGCTATCCCAGCACCACCAGGATCTGGTTCTGCTCCACGCTCTGGCCGGGCCTCACCCGGACCGCTTTCACGACCCCGTCGCGGGGGGCCCGGATCTCGTTTTGCATCTTCATAGACTCCAGGAGGACCAGTTTCTCCCCTTTGCGGACGGGCTGTCCTTCCTGGACCGGCACGGCGACGATGAGGCCGGGCATGGGGGCTTTCACCGTTACCTCTCCGGCGGGGCCGGGGCGCCCGCCCGAGGCTTCCCGCAGGCGGCGCTCCCGCTCATCCTCCACCTGCACGGTGAAGAGGTAGCCCCGCAGGAAGACCCAGTATTCCCCTTCCCGCTCCTGGATCAGGGCCTCGTAGGAGGCGTTGTCGAGGAGCAGGGAGTAGACGTGCTGCTGGTCGATCAGGCGGAAGTCCACCGCCCGCTCGACGCCCTCGCACAGGATGCGATCCTCCCGGTTGATCTCGATGGTGTAGGTTTTCCCGTTCACCGTGGCGATGTATTTCATCCGCCCCTCCGCAGCTGCTCCCAGCGTCCGGCCCACTTCCAGCCGGGGATCTCCCGCGCGGCCCGCCGGGCCACGTGGGTGGCGGCCTGGCCCCGCCGGTGGGCCACCAGGGTGGCGATGATGGCCGCCACCTCCTCCAGCTCCGGCGGCGTCTCGTCGTCCATGGAGAACCGCTCCTCCACGAACTTGGTGTCGAAGTGCCCGGCCAGGAAGCGGGTGCTGTTCAGGATGGCTTGATGGAAGGGGATAGTGGTCTGGATGCCGATGATGCGGAACTCCTCCAGGGCCCGCCGCATGCGCAGGATGGCCTCGCCCCGGGTCTCGCCCCAGGCGATCACCTTGGCGATGAGGGAGTCGTAGTAGGGGGTGATCTCGCAGCCCTCATAGACCCCGCTGTCCACCCGGATCCCGGGGCCGGTGGGCTCGGCCAGGGTGACGATGCGGCCGGTGGAGGGCATGAAGCCGTTGAAGGGGTCCTCGGCGGTGATACGGCACTCGATGGCCCATCCGGTCTGACGTATGTCCTCCTGGCGGTAGCGCAGCTTCCGTCCGCGGGCGATGCGGATCTGCTCCTTGACGATGTCCACGCCGGTCACCATCTCGGTCACCGGGTGTTCCACCTGCAGGCGGGTGTTCATCTCGATGAAGTAGAAGTTGCGCTCTTTATCCACCAGGAACTCCACGGTGCCGGCGTTGACGTAGCCGATGGCCTGGGCGATGCGCACGGCCACCTCCCCCATGCGCTGGCGCATCTCCTCGTCGACGATGGGGGAGGGCGATTCCTCGATCAGCTTCTGATGGCGGCGCTGGATGGAGCACTCCCGCTCGCCCAGGTGGATGACGTTGCCGTGCTGATCCGCCAGGATCTGGACCTCCACGTGGCGGGCGCCCTCGACCAGCTTCTCCAGATAGACGTCGTCGTCCCCGAAGGCGGCCATGGCCTCGCGGCGGGCCGCCGCCAGGGCGTCGGGCATCTCCTCCGGGGAGCGGACGATGCGCATGCCCTTGCCGCCGCCGCCGGCGGAGGCTTTGATCAGGATGGGGAAGCCGATGATCTCAGCGGCCCGGATGAGGTCCTCATCGGAGAGCCCGCCGTCCGTGCCGGGGATGATAGGGACGCCCAGGGCTTTGGCCATCTTGCGGGCGGTGGCCTTATCGCCCATGGCTCCGATGGCCCGGGGAGGGGGGCCGATGAAGACGACGCCGGCCTCCTCGCAGGCCTCGGCGAAATCCGGCCGCTCGGCCAGGAACCCGTAGCCCGGGTGGATGGCGTCGGCGCCCGTCCGGCGGGCCACATCGATGATGCGATCGATGCGCAGGTAGCTTTCGCGGGCGGGGGCCGGCCCGATGCAGTAAGCCTCGTCGGCGTAGCGCACGTGCAGGGCGTTGCGATCGACCTCCGAGAACACCGCCACCGTGCGGATCCCCAGCTCGCGACAGGCCCGGATGATCCGCACGGCGATCTCGCCCCGGTTGGCGACCAGAACCTTGCGGAACATGGCGCGGTTCCTTTCCGGGAGGGGGGAAGATCAGAGCGGGATGTTTCCGTGCTTCTTCGGCGGGTTCTGATCCCGCTTGTTCTGGAGCATCTCCAGGGCGTTGATCAGGCAGGGGCGGGTCTCCTTTGGCTCGATGACGTCGTCCACGAAGCCGTAGGAGGCGGCCACGTAGGGGTTGGCGAAGCGGGCCCGATACTCCGCCACCAGCTCCGCCCGCCGGGCCTCCGGGTCCGGCGCCTCGGCGATCTCCCGCCGGAAGATGATGTTAACCGCCCCCTCGGGCCCCATCACCGCCAGCTCCGCCGTAGGCCAGGCCAGCACCAGATCGGCCCGCAGGTGCCGGGAGTTCATCACGCAGTAGGCGCCGCCGTAGGCCTTGCGGGTGATCACCGTGATCTTGGGGACGGTAGCCTCGGCGTAGGCGTAGAGGAGCTTGGCCCCCGCCTTGATGATGCCCCCGTGCTCCTGGGCCACCCCCGGCAGGAAGCCCGGCACGTCCTCGAAGGTGATGATGGGGATGTTGAAGGCGTCGCAGAAGCGCACGAACCGGGCCGCCTTCTCGCTGGCCTTGATGTCCAGAGCCCCTGCCAGCACCGCCGGCTGGTTGGCGACGATCCCCACGCTGTGGCCGCCCAGCCGGGCGAAGCCGATGACGATGTTGGGGGCGTAATCCGGCTGGACCTCGAAGAAGTCGCCGTTGTCTACAATGAGGCGGATGACCTCTTTGATGTCGTAGGGGCGGGCGGGGTCTTCGGGGACGATGGTGTTCAGGCGCTCCTCCATGCGCAGGGGATCATCGCCGTTGGGAACGTAAGGGGGATCCTCCATGTTGTTGGAGGGCAGATACGAGAGGAGCTTGCGGATCATGTAGAAGAGATCGGCCTCGGTGTCCGCGGCGAAGTGGGCCACGCCGCTGATGGTCGTGTGGACGTCAGCGCCGCCCAGCTGTTCGTGGGTGATCTCCTCGTGCATGACCGCCCGCACCACATCGGGGCCGGTGATATACATGTAGCTGGTCCGGCGGACCATGAAGATGAAATCGGTGAGGGCGGGGGAGTAAACCGCCCCCCCGGCGCACGGCCCCAGGATGGCGCTGATCTGCGGCACCACGCCGGAGAGCATGACGTTGCGCAGGAAGATGTCCGCGTAGCCGCCGAGGGAGAGGACCCCCTCCTGGATCCGGGCGCCGCCCGAGTCGTTGAGGCCGATGAGGGGAGCCCCGTTCTTCATGGCCATGTCCATGATCTTCACGATCTTGCGGGCATGGCCCTCCCCCAGGCTCCCCCCCAGGACGGTGAAATCCTGGGCGTAGACGTAGACCAGGCGGCCGTCGATGGTCCCCCACCCCGTCACCACGCCGTCCCCCAGGTAGCGGCGCTCGGCCAGCCCGAAATCGGTCACCCGGGTGGTGACGAAGGGGTCCAGCTCCCGGAAGGAGCCTTTGTCCAGCAGGAGCTCCAGCCGTTCGCGGGCCGTGAGCTTCCCCTTGGCGTGTTGCTGGGCGATCCGCTCCGGCCCCCCGCCGGCCTGAGCCTCCGCCCGCAACCGCCGCAACTGCTCCAGCCGATCCTCCAGGATCTCGATCTGCATAAGTCCGCTCCGGATGATAAAGGATAAGGCCCGGCCAATGAGGACCGCACGCCTTCATTATAACACGCCTTCATTATAATAATTACGCGGTTGGATGCGTCCTTCTCCCCACGCGGCGGACGGGGCGATCATCATGATGGAGGTGGCGGCGATGCCGACGGTCTGCCTGCGGTTCCGATTCGAGGAGCATCCCAAAATCCGCGCCCTGATGGAGGCCTGCGCCGACATCCAGCGGCAGGCCGTCGACTACGCCCTGGAAAACGGCAAAACCGCCACCTTCACCCTCATCCAGGCCCTCTACCCCGCCCTGCGGGAGAGGTATCCCCACCTCCATTCCCAACTCATCTACGGGGCGATCCGATCCGGCGCCCGAATCGTCCACGGCTTCCGGAACCAGCAGCGGAAGGGGAAGACCCAGACGGACCGGCCAGAGATCCGGCGCACCTCGATCTATCTGGTCCGACACGTGGTGAAGATCGAGTGGGATGGCGAGATCCTGACCGTCACGATCCCGGTCTCCCCCCGGGATCCGGATCCCATCATCCTCACCTTCCGTCCCCATCACAAGTATCGCCGGCTGCTGGACGAGTGGAAGGCGGGGCGGGCAAAGATGGGGGAGCCGACGCTCACGGCCCACTCCCTCTCCATCCCCCTGAAGTTCCCCGATCCCATCCCCTATGAGCCGGAGGGGGTGATCGGGATCGATAGCAACGAGGGGAATCTGACGGCCTTCGTGACCTCCACCGGCGAGATCCGGGAGATCGACACCCAGTATGTGGGGAAGGTCAACCGGGATCATCTGCGGCGCGAGATCCAAGGGACAAGAGGGAAGCGCAACCCGAAGGCCAAAAAGAAGATCGCCTCCAAACACCGAAGGATTCGCCGGGAGAAGACGGAGAACTTCTGGCATCATCTGGCCCTGGCGCTGATTGCCTGGGCCATCGGGATGAAAGCGGCTCTGGTGCTGGAGGACCTTCGGGGGATGAAGGAGCGGATCGGGAAGGGGAAATCCAGGAGGATGCGGCAGCGCCTGCTCAACTTCTGGTCGATTATGAAGTTCCACCGCATCCTGGAGCACAAGGCAAGATTCTACGGCGTTCCGCTGGTTTTTGTGGATCCGGAGAACACGTCCCGGGCGTGTCCGGTATGCGGCAGGGTGGGTGAAAGGCTAAGGGGACCCGTCCTGGCGTGCCCTTGCGGGGTGAGGATGGGCCGTCACGCGGCGGCGGCGGTGAACATCGCCCGCAGGGGGGTGGAATTCCTCGGGGGCTTGGGCCCTCGGGGCAGGGGTCGGTGGGCGACCCCGGTGGCCGGTCCTCTGGCCTCGGGCTAAAAACCCAAGGCCACGACCGGAATACGCAGAAAACGGCGTAAGTCCTAAATTAACTCAGCGCAAGCGGGAGGTCCGGACGATGGGTTCGGCGCTGGGGACGGAGGAGCGGGCGGATCGGACGGCCCTGGAGGAAAAGCTGCGGGCCCTGCCCGCGCGGCCGGGGGTCTACATGTTCCGGAACGCCCACGGGGAGGTGATTTACGTGGGCAAGGCGGTCTCGCTCCGCCATCGGGTCCGCTCGTATTTCCAGAGCGGTGCCGACCTCTCCCCCCGCGTCCGGCGCATGGTCAGGGAGATCGCCGATCTGGACTTCATCGTCACGGATTCGGAGCTCGAAGCCCTCATCCTGGAAGCCAACCTGATCAAGAAGCACCGGCCGAAATACAACGTCCGCCTGAAGGACGACAAGCGCTATCCCTACATCCGGATCTCCGTCCAGGATCCCTACCCCAAAGTCACCATCACCCGGCGGATCGAGAACGATGGCGCCCGCTATTTCGGCCCCTACACCTCCGCCAGCGCCGTCTATCAGATGCTGGATGAGCTGCGGCGGATCTTCCCCTATCTGACCTGCGACCGGACGATCACCGGGCGGGATCCCCGGGCGTGCCTTTACTACGATCTGCGGCGGTGCCTGGGGCCCTGCATCGGGGCGGTGAGCCAGGCGGAATACCGGGCGATGATCGAGGGGTTGATCCGCTTCCTGGAGGGCCATACCGAGGAGGTGGTCCGGGATCTGGAGGCCCGGATGTGGGCAGCGGCGGAGGCCCTGCAGTTCGAGCGGGCGGCCCAGCTGCGGGACCGCCTGCGGGCGATCCGCCAGGTAATGGAGCGACAGAAGGTGGTCTCCACAGTGGCTGCGGACCGGGACGTGATCGCCATCGCCCGGGCCGACGGGGAGGCCTGCGTGGAGGTGTTCTTCATCCGCCAGGGCCGCCTGATCGGCCGGGAGTATTTCGTCCTGGAGGGCCTGGAGGACGCCGACCTGCAGGAGGCCCTGGCCGGCTTCCTCAAGCAGTTCTATCAGGCCGCCGCCGAGGTGCCCCCGGAGATCGTGCTGCCGGAGCACATCGAGGAGGCGGCCATCATCGAGCAATGGCTCCGCCAGCGACGGGGCGATGCGGTGACCCTCACCGTCCCCCGGGAGGGGGAGGCGGCGGAGCTGGTGCGCCTGGCGACGGAGAACGCCATGGAGACCCTGAACGCCCTGCGGGCCCGCTGGCTGGCCGACCGGCGCCGACAGGAGGCGGCCCTGCAGGAGCTGGCCACCGCCCTGGGCCTCCCGGCTCCCCCCGCCCGCATCGAGGGCTTCGACATCTCCAACACCCAGGGGACCGCCGTGGTCGGCAGCATGGTGGTCTTCATCCACGGTGTCCCTTTGAAGGCGCACTACCGCCGCTTCGTGGTGCGCACGGTGCAGGGGCGACCGGACGATTACGCCAGCATGCGGGAGGTGCTGACCCGGCGTTTCCGCCGCTGGCAGGAGGCGAACGCCTCCCAGCGGCTCCCGGGCCAGAAGCCGGATGAGAGCTTCGCCATGCTCCCCGACCTCCTGCTGGTGGACGGGGGGAAAGGCCAGCTGGGGGTCGCCCTGGAGGTCCTGGAGGCCTTCGGGCTCCGGGAGCGGGTCCCGGTGGCCGCCCTGGCCAAGGAGCGGGAGGAGCTCTTCCTGCCCGGCCGATCGGAGGGATGGATGCTGCCGCGCTCCTCGCCGGCCCTCTTCCTGATCCAGCGCATCCGGGATGAGGCCCATCGCTTCGCCTTGAGCCATCACCGGGCCCGGCGGGAGCGCCGCTCCATGGCCTCGCTTCTGGAGGAGGTCCCGGGCATCGGGCCGAAGCGGCGGCGGGCGCTGCTGGAGCGCTTCGGCTCCCTGGAGGCCATCCGTCAGGCCCCGCTGGAGGCCCTGATCGAAGCCGGGCTCCCCCGGGCGGTGGCCGAACGGTTGAAAGAGGCCCTCGGATGAAAGCGTTCCCTCCGCCTCCCTGGCCCGCCCTCCCCGCCGGGCCGGAGGAGGCCCTGGCGGTTTATGTCCACATCCCCTTCTGCCGCTGGCGTTGCAGCTACTGTGATTTCAACATCTACGCAGGGATGTCGCGCTGGTTCGCCCCCTACGTCGCGGCGCTGGGACAGGAGATCCAGTGGTTCGGCCGGGCGGCCGGGCGGCCCCGCGCCCGCACGATTTACATCGGCGGTGGGACCCCCTCGTTGCTGCCTCTCCCGCTTCTCGAGGGCCTGTTCGAGGCGCTCCGGGAGGCCTTCGAGATCCCGCCCGGGATCGAGATCACCATGGAGGCGAACCCCAGCGGCCTCTCCGTGGCCTATCTCGAGGGCGTGCGGGCCCTGGGGGTCAACCGCCTGAGCTTCGGGGTGCAAAGCGCCCATCCGGAGGAGCTGCGCCTGCTGCGCCGGGATCACACCTTTCAGGAAGCCCATGACCATTTCGCGATGGCCCGCGCCGCCGGCTTCGCCAACCTGAACGTGGACCTCATCTACGGGCTGCCCGGCCAGACCCTGCGCCGCTGGCAGGAGACCCTGGAGGCTGTCCTGGCCTGGGGCCCGGAACATCTCTCGGCCTATGCGCTGATCGTGGAGGAACGCACGGCCCTCCATCGCTGGATCCGGGAGGGGCGGATCCCGGCGCCGGACCCGGATCTCGCGGCCGAGATGTATGAGTGGACACGAGAGCGCCTGGCGGGGGCCGGCTATCGGCACTACGAGCTCTCCAACTGGGCGCGGCCGGGTTATGAGAGCCAGCATAACGCCGTCTACTGGCGCTACGAGCCCTACGTCGGTTTCGGTGCGGGGGCCTGGAGTTTCCTGAGGGATCGTCGCTGGATGAACGCGCGACATCCGAAGGACTACATCGGGCGGATCGAGCGGGGGGAGAGCCCGGTTGCCGAGGAGGAGATCCTCCCGCTGCCGGTGCAGATGGCGGAGATGGTCATCCTGGGCCTGCGCCGGGTGGAAGAGGGCGTCGAGGAGGCGTGCTTCCGCGCCCGTTTCGGCCAGGGCCTCATGGAGCGCTACGGGGCGGTCATCGCCGAGCTGGAAGATCTGGGGCTGGTCCGGTGGGACGGCGTCCGCCTGCGCCTGACCCCCCGGGGGCAGTTGCTGGGGAATCAGGTGTTCTGGCGCTTTTTATAGGCGATGTTGAGGGGCGGGGCACGGATCACCTCCCCCCACCGGGCCAGGAGGTCGAGGGGGCGCGCGGTCCGCGGCAGCGTCTCCCGGCCCGCGAAGCGGGGCAGGTCCCGCACCCCGACCATCGTGAGCCAGAGATCCCGCCGCATCGGCCTCACCTCCTTAGCCGGCCCGGTGTCGTGGTGGGCGCAGCCACTTTAAAATTTAACAGCCAAATGTGAGCATTTCGTGAACATTTCGTTAATCCCCCTCGGGCAGGCCCGGCCCGGCAGCGAGGACCTCCGGCTCAGGCTGCCGCGCTCCGCTCATATGGCCGGTGTTCGAACCCTATGATTGGCACGATTTTCATCGAGAATATGGAAGAGGGATTCCCGAACCGGATTCTCTTCGGCTGAATGGTGGGAGGTCCGGCGAAAGGGATCATGCCGGGATCACAGGCTGGGAGCATCGGGGCCGTCAACCGCTCCGGGGACCCTAAGGGTGGCAGGGGGTTTCATCCGCATCTCGCTGGGTTGGAGAGCGGTACGCGGGTTCAACCGCTGAATCCTGTTTACGGGGGGCCTTCGGGGGCCTGGTCGGCCCCGGGGAGAAGATCCTCCAGGCGCAGCACGCGGAAGAGGCGCTCGCGGGCCTCCGCGGGCATGGGGGTCCGCCCGTAGCGGCGGTAAAGCTCGATGGTGCGGCGGGTGGTGTGGAAGACGACGTGACAGTCGGGGCACTCCGCGAGATGCCGCTCCAGCTCCCGGCAGAGGTGCTCCGCCAGCTCCCCATCCAGATAGAGCGAGATCCGGCTCAGCCACTCCTCGCAACGTCCAGGCATCGGGTTCACCCCCCGTGGGCCTTCAGATCCTTCGCAAAGTAACGCGACAGATGCTCCCGCAACCGCAACCGGGCCCGATGCAGACGGGTTTTCACCGCATCGGTGGAGATGCCCAGGATGCGAGCCACCTCCTCGGTGGAGAGACCCTCCCCATCCCGGAGCAGAAACACCGCCCGCAGGCCCGGCGGCAGGCTGCGGATGGCCTCCTCCAGCACCGATCGCAGCTCCGCCCGCAGGAGCTCCTCCTCCGGCAGGCAGCACCAGTCGAACAGCTCCCGGGGGACCTCCTCATCATCGCCCAGGGTCAGCGGCTGGTCGATGGAGATCGTCTCCGGCTCCTTCCGCCGAAGCCGCATCAGGGCCAGGTTGTAGGCGATGCGATACAGCCAGGTGCACAGCCGAGCCTCCCCCCGGAAATCCTTCAGGTGCTGGAAGGCCTGCAGAAACGTCTCCTGGAGCACATCCTCCGCTTCCTCCCGGCTCCCCAGCAGCCGGTAGGCCACATGGTAGACCGTGTCCCCGCACCGGTCGATCACCGCCGCGAAGGCCTGCCGGTCTCCCCGCCGCAGCGCAGCGAGTAGATCCGCCTCCGAGAGATCTCCCGTAGATCGGCGATCCGCAGCCATCTCGAAGGGACCTCGCCCTCAGGTTCGGCCCACCCCGCTGATTCTGATTGTAAGAGCGCGTGGCTCGCTCGTCCAGAACCACCATCCGGATGCTTGCCAGAATCCCGTTCCGCCCCATAAAATTTGAGCGCAGTTACATCTTGGTCCTGGGCGCGTGATCTTTCCACAGACCGCAGATGGGTGTTGAGCGGATCGGTAAGGCGGCTCCGGATCCCCGCTGAAGAGGTAGAACTGCGGGGCGCTCTTCTCGAATTCCTCCGCATCGGACCTCATCGGGGGAAGGCCCCTTTGGGGATCAGGGAAGGCTCCCCGGTTCGGAGATCGCCGGAGCGCGATTCTTCCGGAGACTTATCGCGAGTTGGGAGTATGTCCGGAATAGAACGCCGCTGGACCCTGCAGCAAGCGCTGACCCGACTGTTCCTGGAGCTGACCCGAGCCCATCCCCGAATGGAACCGATGATGGCCGCCGGGCTGGAGATCGTGGTCGGCGCCCTGGATCTCCCAATGGGGATCCTGGAGTTCCGTCCCCGCCCGGAAGGCCATGTTCTCCGGATTTTCCGGGGACTCCCGGAGGAGTCCGCCGGCGCCCTCCTGGCGGCGCTCCGGGACCTCACCTCGGATCGGCCCGTGTGGGTGCGGGATGTGGAGGAGGCTCCCCCCATGCTCCGGGAGGCGCTACGGGCCGCCGGCCTGGGCGCGGCCGCGGGCCTCCCCATGGGCGGGGGTCCGGGATGGGCTGGAGGCCTGATCCTCGGGAGCCCGAAGCCCCGGACCTGGGGAGCGGAGGAGCGGGAGTTCCTGGAAGGCGCGGTCCAGGCCATCGGGCTGGCCCTGGAGCGGGCGGCCCTGCATCAGGCCGCTGCCCGCCAGGCGGAGGAGCTGGCTTTCCTGAACCGTTTGGCTCTCCGGGCCAACCGCGCCCAGGATCTCTACGAGCTGTTTGCGAGCGTCCTCCCCGAGCTGGTCCAGCTGATGGGTGCGGATCGGGGAGCCGTCGCGCTGATCGCCTCCTCCGGCGATCACCTCGTCGTGGTGACGGAATACAACCCCGTCGGCACGCCTTCCGGCCTGGGCGAGCGCATCTCCATCCCGGACAACCCTTCCATGGCCTGGATCCTGCAGGAGCGCCGTCCCCTCGCGATCGAGGATGTGCAGACGGATCCCCGCATCGCTCCCGTGCGCGCGATGCTGAAGCGCGTCGGGGTGCGCTCCATGCTTCTGGTCCCTTTGTGGATGGGGGAGTGGATCGTGGGCACCCTGGGGATCGACTACGTCCGCGAGCCGCACGTGTTCACCCCTGAGGAGATCCGCCTGGCGGAAACCGCCGCCCATCAGCTGGCAGACGCCCTCAAACGCTTCCGGATGATCCACATCCTGCAGGCTCAGGCGGATCGGCTACACGTGCTGTATCAGACCGCCCGGGCGCTGGCGGAGCTTCAGGACCTGCCCGCTCTCCTGACCCGGGCCCTGGAGGAGATCCTGGCCCACCTCCCGGCTGACGGCGCCAGCGTCTATGTGGCGGATCCGGCGGATCCGGATGTGTTGCGCGCGGTAGTCGCGCTCGGGTATTCCACCGTGCCGATGGTTCGTCTTTCCTCTCAGGCGGCTGAGGAAACCATCACCGCCCAGATCGCGATCCGGGGCGAGCCGGTGTGGGTGGAGGAATGCGATCGATATCCTTATCCCCCGATCACCCGGCGGATCCTCATTCAGGAGGGGATCCGCAGCCACGCGGCCCTCCCGCTACGGCGGGGCGCCACGCTCCTCGGAGTGCTCCACGTGGTGTGGCGAAGGCCGCGGGCCATGGATCCGGAGACCCGGGATCTGCTGGAGAGCCTGGCGGATTTGCTGGCGACGGGGATCCACAGCGCCCGGGTGTTCGAGGCGCTGCAGCGAGCCCTGGCGCAGCGGGAGACGCTGAACCGGGCCCTGGAGGAGGCGCTGACGGCCCGGGAGCAGATGATCCAGAACGTCTCCCACGAGCTGCGCACCCCCCTCGCCGTGGCGCTGGGGTATCTGGAGCTGCTCGCGGAGGGCGCCCTCGGTCCGTTGAGCGCATCTCAGCAGGAAGCGGTGGCCATCGCCCGGGAGCGGCTGGGCCAGCTCCACCGCTATATTGAGCTCCTGCTCACTCTGCAAACCGTGCGGGGCGCTCCCCAGCTCCACCGGCCCCTGGATCTGCGTCGGCTGGTGGAGGCCGTCGCTCGTATGATCCGGGCGCGCCCGGATCCCGAAAAGAACCCCTTCGAAGTCCGGCTCCCGGCCGAGGCGGTGTGGGTGGTCGGGGACGCGGAAGCGCTGGCGCATGCGATCGGAGAACTGCTGGACAACGCCTTCAAGTTCTCCCCTCCAGGCGGACGGGTGGAACTGGAGCTGGCCTCAGAGGGTGGGATCGCCCGGGTGATCATACGGGATGAGGGGATCGGGATTCCGATCGAGTCCCTCTCGCGGGTGGGGGAGCCGTTCTATCAGGTGGATGGAGGGACCACCCGGCGGTTCGGAGGGATGGGCATCGGGCTGGCGGTGGCCCGGAGCGTGGCGGAAGCCCACGGCGGCCGCCTGCGCCTGCACCCCCGTGCGCCGCGGGGCGTGGAAGCCGTCCTGGAGATCCCCCTCAGCGGATCTCCGGAGGGATCTGCCGCGTAAGAGGCGGGGAAGGGGGCGCCATCCGCATCCGACGGAGCCCGCGCAACAGCAGCAGCCCCTCCAGCCCGATCGCCAGGCTGTTGGCGAGGGCGGGTCCGGAAGGACCCAGGGCATGGGCGAAAAGAGGGGCCATCCCGAGATAGGCCGCCGTCCCGATGGCAGCCGCCGCGAGAGGCCGGAGGAAATCATGTCGGGCGTAGAAGGCCCGGGCGGCCAGCTCGGCGATGGTGTAGGTCAGCAGCCCGGGAGCGAACATCCGCAGCGCCGCCCCCACGGCTTCCACCGACGCCTCGCCGAAGGCGCCCCGGGCCAGCATCGTCCGCACCAGGGTCTCTCCGCCGAACCAGAGCGCCCCGCCGGCCAGGAGGCTGAGCCCCCCTGCGACCCGCAGGGTCCGGACCAGATCCTGCCGCAGGGCCTCCGGGTCGCCCCGGGCGGCGTGAGCGGAAAGGGTCGGGAGGAGCACCGTGGCCAGGCTGGTGCTGATGAGGGTCTGGGGGACCTGCATCAGGCGCCAGGCGTAGGCGAGGGCGGCCACCGCCCCGGGTGCCATGCCGCCCACCAGCCGATAGCCCCAGGCGATCTGAAAATACGCCAGGGCGACGATCAGGCCCCGCAGCAGGAGCAGGCGTCCCGCCTGCCGCAGGCCCGGATGCCGAAGGTCCACCGCCCAGGCCCAGGGCCAGCGGCGCAGCCCCGGCAGCAGGCTGAGGTTATGAAGAAAGGCCCCCAGGATCACCCCCCAGGCCAGCCCGACGATGCCCAGGGGGCCGGCCAGGGCCAGCGCCCCCAGGATCGGCCCGGCGTCCGCCAGCACCGAGCCCAGGGCCGGCCATGCGAAGCGGCGGGCGGTGTGGAGCACCGCCGTCAGCACCCCGCTGAGCCCGAAGAGCACCGTCCCGATCCAGAGGATCCGCAGCAAACGAATGGCCACCTCCTGTCCCTCAGGGGGAAGGCCGGGTCCGAAGACCCGGCGGACCCAGAAGGGCGCGCTCCCGGCGATGAGCAGGCCGGCCAGGGTCAGACCGATCAGGGTGAGAAGGGCCGCCGTGGTGGCCAGGCGGGCGGCTTCATGGGGATCGCGCAGGGAGAGCGCGGTGAGCACCGGCACCAGAACCACCGCCAGGGTTCCCCCGGTGAACAGGAAGAGGAAGTCCGGCATCACCATGGCGACGTCGAAAGCGCTCTTCTCCAGCCCGGTCCCGAAGCGGGCGGCGACCACGATTTGAGCCAGGAAGCCGGTGAGCTTCCCCGCCAGCCCCAGGCCGGCCACCACGGCCGCCGGCTGCAGGATCTGACGAAGAAACCGGAGGGTGCCGGCATCCAGGAAAGGCGCGATGCGCCACAGGCCTTCCGCCCACTCCCCGAAGCCTTCCCGAGAGATCGGATCGCCCCGCCGTTCCGGCCTTCCTCCCGATCCCATCCCCCACCTCCCGGCACGATCCCGCGGGATCGATCCCTCCGCCGCGCCTCACTTCCACGGCTCGGCGTAAAAGTCCAGATACGCCTCCAGCGCCCCGGCCCACAGGTCATCGTCGTGGCCCCCCGGATGGATCTCGAAGCGCACAGAGGCCCCGCGCCCCTGCAGGATCTCCGCCAGCTGCCGGGCCCCCTCCAGCGCCCAGTCCGCATCCCCGGCGTCCAGGTAGATCCGGAGTCCCAGCAGGTCGGCTTCCTGGGCGAGAATGAAAGGATCATACGCCGGCGGGGCGGCGTTCACGCTCAGAGCGGGGCTGTGTCCCCCGACGCTGGCGAAGGCCTCGGGATGGCGCAGGGCGATCTCCAGGGCCCACACCCCGCCCCGCGAGATCCCCCCGATGGCCCGGGCCCACCGCGCCGGCATCGCCGGGTAGCGCGCCTCGACCTCCGGGATCAGCGCCTCCATCACCACGGCCTCCACCGAGCCGGGCCCGCCGCTGGTCCCCAGGTATAGATCGTCCGGGAAGCCCGGCAGCACGATGAGGAAGGGCGGCCAGCGGCGGACGCCGATCCCCGCCGCCATCGCCTCATCGATGCCCAGCTGGTCCCAGTGCCGGTGATCATAGGGATACCCATGCAGAAGATACAGGGTCGGATACCGGCGCCCGGGATCCAGGCAGGGAGGCAGGTAAACCTGATAAGGGATCTCCAGCCCCAGGGTGGGGATCGGAAGAGAGGCACGCTCCCAGCGGCCGGGCGTGCAGGTTGGCGTGGGCGCAGGCGTTGAGGTGGGCGTTGCTGTGGGTGTGGAGGTTGGAGTCGGCGACGGCGTCGCCGTGGGCACGGGCGTGGGTGTGGGAGGCGGCCAGGTGGGAAGCGCCATCCGCGCCCGAGGCCCTCCGAGAAGCGCCAGGTTCAACAGGAGCAGCAATCCAACGAGCGCCAGCCAGGGATCTTTCCGCATCTCCTCTTTCATCCGGGGCCGGGATCTTCTTTCCGGGGTTCGCGTGGCTCGCTCTTCAACGGACCACGGCGCCGGGGAGCCCGGCGCGCGCGTCCTCGATGCGGATCCGCCAGCGAAGATCCAGGGGCTCCGGCAGTCGATCCGGCGGGAAGAACCCCACCTCCAGGGATTCCGCTCCATCGGCCCGGAGGTGCCCTCCGATGATGCGCGCCTCGAAGCAAGCCACCACCGGCTGGGAGCGATCCCCGTTCGGGTAGGTGAACGTCCACGCCGGATCCGTATAGAGGCCGGTCAGGCGGAGGGGCTCCACCTCCAGGCCGGTTTCCTCCCACACCTCCCGGACCAGAGTCTGATCGATGCGCTCGCCGATCTCCATGATCCCCCCGGGGAGGCCCCATTCCCCGTTGTCCTCGCGGCGCTGGAGGAGGATCTCCCCCCGATCGTTGAAGATCACCGCGCTGGTGGCGGGGACGACCAGGGGGGCGGAGCCCACCCGCGCCCGCAGGCGCCGGATGGTCTCGCCCGGTCGTGAAGCGAGGCGGCCGGGGGCGCCGGTCCGAAAGGCGGCGGCGGGATCGTGGCGACGGAAATCGGCGATCATCGTCGCATACCAGGGGGGAAGGGGCGGCAGCTCCGCCAGGGACACCCAGTCCAGGGCCAGGGATTCCCGTCCGTCCGGGCGCAGGGCGCCCCCCGCGGGACGGGCCAGAAAGCAAGCGGTCACCGGGTGGACGACGTCGCCGTTCGGGTAGCGCACCATAAACTCCGGGGACGTGTAGAGGCCGATCAATCGCTCCACGCGGATGGAGAGGCCGGTCTCCTCCCGGACCTCCCGGTGGAGGGCCTGGAGGAGGGACTCGCCGGGCTCCATCACCCCGCCGGGGAGCCCCCAGGCCTCGAAGTCGGCCCGGCGCTGCAGCAGGATCCGTCCGGCCTCGTCGACGATGAGGGCGGTCGCGTAGACCAGCCAGACCGGCTCCGGGCCGATCCGCTCCCGTAGCCAGCGGATGTAATCCATCGCGGCGCAGGCCTCCTCTGTAAAGCAAATCGGGCGCGGCCTCTGCCGCGCCCGGGATGGTGGCCCCGGCGGGATTTGAACCCGCGATCTCTGCCTTGAGAGGGCAGCGTCCTAAACCGGGCTAGACGACGGGGCCACGGTCCTTGCATTTCAATCTTACCGTGGGAGCCATCCTCCGTCAAGACGGAGCGACCCGGAGGCGCGGAGGCTCGTGCCCCCGCACGCCGGATGGAGACGGGTCGCCGCATCGATGCGGCGGCCGTCCACCGTGATGAACTCGAAGGTGATCCGGCACGCGTTCGCCTCCACCCGCATCGCCCCATGCTGGGCCCAATAGCGAACCCGGCTGCCGGGGACCGGGGCGCGGAAAGGGTAACGAGCGGGATGGCCGCCCAGCCCGTTGACAAAGTAGAGGACCCCGTCCCGTTCGATCCGTTCGTAGACGTGGTCGTGCCCGGCGAGGACGGCGGCGACCCCCCAGGCGGCGAAGGGCCACTGGAGGGCGGGGGTGGAGCCGTGCAGGCCCGAGGAGTAAGGGGGGTGATGCATCACCACGAGGCGCCACGGCGCATCGGAGGCCTTCAATCGTTCCGCCAGCCAGCGGGCCTGGCGGGAGTCCGCGGTGATCCCGTCGGGCTCGTGAGGATCGCTGTCCAGGAGGAACAGGTGCACCGGACCCCAGCGGACGTCGTAATAACGCTCGTTGCCGGGCAGGTCGAAGTATTCGAGATAGGGCCGCGCGCCGGCGGCCGCCCAGTCGTGGTTGCCCAGGACGGGGAAGAAGCGGTTGCGGTCGGCGCCCGGGCCGTAGCGGCCCCGGTAAGGGGCGATGAACGTGTGGTAATACTGCCCGATGTTCGCATCGATGGTCCGAGCTTCCCCGCGCGGGTAGTTGTTGTCCCCGGTGGTGACGATGAAATCGGGATTCCAGCCGCGGACCAGCCGGGCCACGGCCTCGGCGGCCGGACCGGCCTGCCCGTAGTCGCCGATCACGGCGAAGCGCACGGATGGGGTCGGTGTCGGGGCTTGGGGCGCTCGATCCCCCGCCGAACCACGGGGATCGGCGAAGGCCAGCGCCCCGAGCAGGAGCAGCCCCCATCCGACCCGTTTCGTCCATCGCCATAAACCCATCCACCGCATGGATCGCCTGTTCGGAAGCGGCTTTCACGGGCCCTCAATGAGCACCCGGTGAGGATCCACCCGGTTGTTCAGCGGGGCGATCTCCACGTCTTCGTGGATCAGGCCGGCCCAGAAGTACAGAGGGTTGCGGGGCGGCACGTAGGTGATCCGGATGCAGCCGGTCACGATGGCCGTTCGGCCCGCCGGCAGATAGTAATACGGCCGGCCGTCGATGATCCGCACCTCGAGATCCTCCGGGCGGCCCACCGCCCACCGGAAGGGGTAGTTGCGCAGGGAGGTGTCGAAGTCGATGCCCACCCGCCAGGCCCCGGATTCCTCGGCCCAGCCCTCCGGCCGCCCCGGCTGCGGCGTGTTGAAGGTCTGATCCAGATCATAACAGGTCCCGGGGGGCGGCCCGCTGGTCCGGATCGGAACCGCCCCGTAGTTATGCACCGTCAGCGTGAAATAGAGGAAGCCGCCGAGGTTGACCGGGATGTAATCCCCGGTCCCTGCGGAGATGTCCGAACGGAACTCCACCCGTCCGTTGAGGATCTCCGCCCGCGGCACTCCGCCCTCGCGGATGGTCAGGGTTCCGGTGACCACATCCCGAAGCCCCAGGGCGTCCTCCGCCACCGCGTAGACCGTGTAGGTTCCGTCGGGGGGCGGCTCCTGGCCTCGATCGACGCCGGCGTCGTAGTCGAAGATGTGGCATCCCTCCTCGCCGGGCTTGCGCAGCTGCACCTCCTTGCGGGGGACCGGGTAACGGACGCCGTCGGCGCCCTCCAGGTAGACGAGGATCTGGGCCGGTCGGTTGATGCAAACGTTGATGGTCGCCCGGTCGCTCAACCCGTCCTGGTTGGGGGTGAACTCGGGGGGCGAGATGCTGAAGCCGGTGATGCGGAGAGCCTGAGGGTGCGATCCGCTCACGGTGAGGGTGCCGGTGATTTGCGCCGTCTCCGATCCGTCCCGGGCCTCCACCACCCAGGTGTAATGGCCGTCGGGGAGCAGCTGGTTCTCCACCACCCCGTTGAACAGGACCTCATATTCCCCCCGAGGCCGGGGTTGTTCCCGCCGGAAGTAGCGGGGGGTCCCGTCCGGGCCCACGAAATAGATCGAGACGATGGCGTTCCGACCCAGCGCGTAACGGATCGCCACCACCTCGTTCCGGCCGTCCCCATCCGGAGTCAGGAGATCCGGCTGGATCGTTGCGGAGCGCAGCAACGGGGCCGGCCGGCATGCGGACAGGGCGAGCAACAGCCCGATCAGACCGAACCATCGTCCGAAGCGCCGCATCTCAGGAACGCGCATAGCCTCCGGTCCTCATGAGGATCAATCCCGGATGATGTTCAGAGCCCTCCGGCCAGCAGCGCCTTGAGGAGCCGGCCGGCCAGCTCGATGAGCAGGATGGCCACCAGGGGCGTGAAGTCCAGTCCGCCGACCGGGGGGATGTAACGCCGCAGCGGATTCAGCACCGGCTCCACCAGACCTCCCAGAAGACGGCGAGCCGGATGCCACGGGTCCATGCCGATCCACGAAGTGAACACGTAGACCACGATCAGCAGGACGTAGAGGTTGACCAGGGCGTCCACCAGTGAGATCCAGTTTCCGGACATCTCCGTCGGTTTCCTCCTGAGGAATCAGGGAGGGCGGCCTGCGCGCCCATCCGTTCCCCATCTTACCTCAAGGCGGTTCCCCGGGGTGGAGGCAAGGGCCCGGGGTCGGGGGGCCGTGAGGACCTCAACGCGCGGGGCGTTCTCCGAAGATGGCCCGTCCCAGGCGGATCATCGTGGCGCCTTCCTCGATGGCCACCTCGAAGTCATCGGTCATCCCCATGGAGAGATGGGCCCAGGAGGCTCGGGGGAACCGCTTGGCCAGAAAGTCCCGCAGGGCCCGCAACCGCCGAAACACCGGCCGCACCGTTTCCGGGTCGGAGGCCATGGGGGCGACGGTCATCAGCCCGCTCACTCGCAGGCCCGGCAGGTCCAGGATACGGGCCACCGCCTCCATGAACGCCTCGCGCTGGCTCGGGTCCTCTTCCCAGCGGTGCAGAGGGAAGCCATATTTGGTGGCCTCGCCGGAGACGTTGCACTCCAGCAGGATCTCCACGACCCGCCCGCTTTCCACTGCGAGGCGGCTCAGCTTCTCGGCCAGGGGGAGCGAGTCCACGGAGTGGATCACCTCGAAGAGGCCCAGGGCCCGCCGCGCTTTCCGGCGCTGCAGGTGGCCCACCAGATGCCAGTGGATGTGGGCCTCGCTCCCCAGCCGGGCGTGCACCTGCGGGATCTTCTCCTCCGCCTCTTCCACCCGGTTCTCCCCGAAGACCCGCAGGCCGCAGGCATAGGCTTCGACGATGCGCTCCGGCGGCACTGTTTTGGTCACCGCCACCACCGTCACCTCGGCCGGATCCCGGCCCGCCCGGCGGGCGGCTCGGGCGATCCGCTCCTGCACCGCTGCCCAGCGTTCGGCGACGGAGGCTTCCATCGAGGGTCTCAACCCTTGATCACGGCGATCGGTCGCAGCCGGGCCACTTTCTTGGCGATCCCGGCGTGGTGGACCACCTCGACCACGCGGCTGACGTCCTTGTAGGCCCGGGGGGCCTCCTCGGCCAGGCCGGCCATGGAGCCGGCGCGGACCACGATGCCCTGGCTCTCCAGCTCCGCCTTGAGCTTCTCCCCGCGGATCTCCCGCTTGGCCTGGGCGCGGCTCATGACGCGGCCGGCCCCGTGGCAGGTGCTCCCGAAGGTCTGGGCCATGGAGCCGGGCGTCCCCAGCAGCACGTAGGAGGCGGTGCCCATGGAGCCGGGGATCAGGACCGGCTGACCGATGTCGGCGTATTTCTTCGGCAGGCCGGGAGAGCCCGGCCCCCAGGCGCGGGTCGCCCCTTTGCGGTGCACGCACACCGTCATCCGCTGGCCGTCGATCTCGTGGGTCTCGATCTTGCCCATGTTGTGGGCGATGTCGTAGACCTGCCAGACGTCGTGGGCGATGCCCTTCGGTTTGAGGACCTCCTCGAAGCTCTTGCGGATGTAGTGGGCCAGGATCTGGCGGTTGCAGAAGGCGAAGTTCGCCGCGCAGGCCATGGCCTTGATGTAGTCCTGGCCCTCGGGGCTGTCGATGGGGGCGCACATCAGCTCCTTGTCGGGGAGCTTGATGCCGTATTTATGGATGACCCGCTCGAAGCGCTGCAGGTAATCGGTGCAGATCTGGTGGCCGAAGCCCCGGGAGCCACAGTGGATCTGCACGGTCACCTGTCCCTTGAAGAGCCCCATGCGCTCTGCGGCTACCGGATCGAAGATCTCGTCTACCACATCCACTTCGATGAAGTGGTTCCCTGCGCCCAGGGTGCCCAGCTGATCCTTCCCCCGCTCCTTGGCCTTAGGGGTGGCCTTGTCGGGGTCGGCGTTGGGCATGCAGCCGAACTCCTCGGTGCACTCCAGGTCCTCGGGCCGGGCGTAGCCGTGGCGCAGGGCCCAACGGGCCCCCTCCGCCAGCACCTCGTCCAGCTGCCGGGCGGTCAGGGGCACATGGCCCTCCGAGCCCACCCCGCTGGGGCAGTTGTGGTAGATCCGGGTGGCCAGCTCCGCCAGATGGGGCGCGATCTGTTCCTCGGTCAGGTTGGTCGCCAGCAGACGAACGCCGCAATTCGAAACCACAAAACCATTGGCGACGAAGTTATGGTCTTCATGCAAAACCGTGAAGTCATACACTTCGCCCTTGTAATCCTCTACCCGCTCAATGCGATCGATTTCCTCCCACACTATGCCGGAACGCCCGAGCCCTTCTGTCGCCTGCTTCATGTAAGTGGGGAAGTCTGGGAAATCCCGCGGAAGCCCAGCTCCCTTCGGTTGCGCTTCCCACATGGATCGTGTTACGAAACGGGTGTTCACCGGGATCGAGGCGGCTTCCAGCACCGCCTGAACCGGCTGCCCTTGGCGATAGGCTTCCGCGATGGCGCGGCGCAGAGCTTGCCGGGCCTGACGAACAGTCTGTTTCCGCTTCAGGTATTGGGCGCTGACCAGGCTCAGGAACCGACGTTCCATGTTGTATTCAACGCCGACTCGCGTAAACAACCGAATCAGATTCTCTGTATCCCCTGAGATCAACAAGCGGAGAATTCGAGAGCGCGAGCCATCGCTTCGCAGAAGCGCCCGCTTTTCGACATAGATCCCGTTGGTTCGAACCCCGAAGCGCTCCAACATCTCCGCGATATCCGCCAGAAACCGATATCCCTCCGCAAGGTGATGTTCGGCGCAGGCGATGGTCAGGACAGGTCGCCGCATCTTGATGGCGGACCGGCCATGCAGAGCCGGTGCCGGAAGTTCTGCTCCGAAGAAAGCGGCGAGGAAGAGTCGCTGTTGCCAGAGGGGGGCTCGCTTCAACCACTCCGGGATGCGTCCGCCGTGCTCCGTCTTGGAGCCCAGGGGCAATCCCATCGCGGCCAGGAGGGCCACCAGCCCGGTGGAGTTTACTTCCAGCTCTCCTGTGGCCCCCACCGTCTCATAGACCTGATAAGGGGTTCGGATAACCACCTTTCGGCGTCGAGAGCGGAGGTAACCTCCGTATCCCAGGCGGTGGAGATCGTCCAGGATCTGTGCGAGATCCTCCTCCTTTCCATATAGGACCAACACCCCCTCTTTTCGACGGCGCATGAACCCAGCGGTTCCATCGCCCCATGCGTAGCCCAGGAGTTTCAGCAAATACGGGAGAGCGGGGGATGTGTAACGCAGAGGCAACAGCCCCCTGCGCTGAAGGCCTGTAATGGCCTTAGTGATCCCACCTCGCCGGTTGTCTTTGCCAGCCTCCTGTAGGATGCGTTCTACATCCGGGATATCCACGATCACTTCATCCGGGGGATCTTCATAGGGGACGCCTTCGAAGGGCAGGAAAGCAATCCGATCCCCCGGCTGCAGCTCGTCCACCGGACGCATTCCCTCCGGGGTCAGGAAGGGGTGATCTCCGGTGGCGATGATCTCGTCCCCGGAGCGGGTGAGCACCCGGTAGAGCACCGGATCCGCTGGCCGATGCAGGAAGCGGATGATCGGTGTCGAATCCAGGCAGGTTGAGCGGGTGTTGTAGCAGATCAGCTCCGCACGGGACCAGTCCTGAGCGAGCTCTTGGATCGCCCGCGTATATCCGAAGCGGTGGAGGATGCGGGCATCTCCAGTCAAGCAGTTGATGTCATATCCGATGGCTCCCGGCGAGATGATCCCCCCGGGGACTTTGCTGGCCATCACCCCTCCAATGGGGAACCCGTAGCCCATATGCACGTCCGGCATGACCACCACAGCCCCCACCAGGCCGGGTAGCGAGGCCGCGTTCACCGCCTGGTGGACCGAAAGGTCCCCCAGGGCATCCTCCAGCAGCTCCTCGTCCGCGTAGATGCGAACGGGGACGTTCATCCGCGGGTCAAAGGACGTGGGCAGCTCCCAGAGATACTCATTGATCCGACGGAAATCCTGCTTGCGAATCTCCCGAGCCATCTCTCACCCCCTCTATTCCATCCCGCTGCCGGAACGCAGGGCGCCTCCGGGCATTGTGTTCACACGTCGAACACCAGCTCCACCACGTAGAGGCCGTCCTCCTGCCGAATGGCCACGTTGTGATACGTGACCGCCTTAATATATTTTCGCACGGACTCCGGGTGCCCTCCATAGGCGGCGGCGCGGAGCCGGCCGATGGACTCCGGATCCTCGGGATCCGGAAGGTGGAGCTCCAGGATCTCGAAGCGCTTGAAGGCCAGCCCCTCGCGCTCCGTGAGGTAGACCAGCTCGTTCAGCCAGGCCACCAGCAGGCCTTCGGGGCTGGCGGCTTCGACCAGGGCCTCCCGCCGCTCTGCCTCGGGCACGGTTTCCAGGTCCGTGAGCAGGCTATACATCCCCAGGGCGGCGTGGGCGAACAGCTCCGGCAGCGTGCGTCCGTAGGCCCGGATGGCCCAGTCCGCCGTGTGGGGGATCTCCTCAAAAGGCACCGCCAGCTCCGGCATCGGGTTCCCTCCCGGTAAAGGATGGAGGAGCGGGGGACGCGGGGCTCGGCTACGGGATCACGCGGATCCCGGGCTCTCCTTCGAAGCGGCCAATCACCCATGCGGGCTCGCCGGCCTCAGCCATGCGGGCGAGGAAGGCCTCCGCATCCCGGGGCGCGAAGGCCAACAGCAGCCCGCCGGAGGTCTGGGGATCATACAGGAGGGCCTCTGTGCGTTCGTCGATGGAGGGATCCAGCGCGACATGGGGGCGATAGAAGTCCCGGTTGCGCCAGAGCCCGCCGGCGAAGGCCTCGGCCTCGGCGCAACGCTGCGCCCCTCGCATCCAGGGCAGCCGCCCGACCTCCAGGGTCAGCCCCACCCCCGAGGCCTCGACCATCTCCCAGGCGTGGCCCAGCAGCCCGAACCCGGTGACATCAGTGGCGGCGTGGGCGTTGCTTTTGACCGCCAGCCGGGCCGCCGTCTTGTTCAGGCGCATCATCCAGGCCATGGCCTCCTCAACCTCCTCCGGCCGGGCCATGTCCCGCTTGAGGGCGGTGGTGATCACCCCGCTGCCCAGGGGCTTGGTCAGCACCAGCACGTCCCCCGGCCGGGCGCCGGACTTCCGCAGGATGCGCTGGGGGTGGACGATGCCGGTGACCGCCAGCCCGAACTTGGGCTCGCGATCGCTGACCGTGTGGCCGCCCAGGACCACCCCGCCTGCCTCTCGCACTTTCTCGGCAGCTCCCTTCAGGATCCGGACCAGGATCTCCGGATCCAGTCCCTCCGGGAAGGCCACCAGGTTCAGGGCGAAGCGGACCTCGCCGCCCATGGCGTAGATGTCGCTCATGGCGTTGGCGGCGGCGATGGCCCCGTAGGCGTAAGGGTCGTCCACCACCGGCGGGAAAAAGTCCACCGACTGGACGAGAGCGGTCTCCTCGTCCAGCTGGTAGACGGCCGCGTCATCCGGCGCCTCCAGCCCGACCAGAACCGCCGGATGCGGCCGGGATGGGAGTTCTTCGTGGAGCCGGCGCAGCACGTGCGCCAGGGCCTCCGGGCCCATCTTGCTGGCTCAACCTGCGCACGAAGCCAGCGCCGTCAACCGGACGGTCTTGTTGTCCAACGCCTTGCTCCTCTCAATGGAATTGCGCGTCGCGCGGCGGATCCGCCGGTGCCGCTATGAAGTATATCTCGAGCGGGCGATGGCGCTCACCCCTACCCGGCCTCATGCCCACGTGATCCGGGTCCCCCGGATCCGGAGGGGATCCCGGAGGGCCTCCCGAAGGGCGCCCGGGCGTCGTCCCGAGAAGATCCAGACTTCCAGACGGGGATCCCGTTCCACCCAGCGCAGGGCCATCTCCAGCTTGGCTCGCATCCCTCCGGTGACGTCGATCCCGTGGGATCCTCCGACGGCGTGGAGGATCTCCCGAAACCGTGCGGGGGTGAGGTGGGGGATGACCTGATGTCCTTCGGGCCCGTCGGCCAGCACCCCGGCCACCTCGCCGACCAGCAGGATGCGGGTGGGGCGGAGGACCTCCAGCAGGGCATCGAACACCGCCTCGGTGGAGAGGATCGTCGCCCCCCGCTCCCGATCGAAGACCACATCCCCGCCGGTCAGAGGGATCAGGCCGACCTCCCACGCCCGCTGGAAGGCCCGGGCCTCGAAGGCGATGGGGATCCCGCCGGCAGCCTCCGCGACGGCGGAGGGAGGGATGCTGAGGGCGGGCAGGCCGGCCGCGTGGAAGGCGCGGCGGACGTGCATGTGGAGCTCCGCGGCCGCCAGGGCCACCTCCGCGAACCCCCACCAGTCCTCCGGGCGGGAGATCCCTTCATAGATGCGGGTGCGGGCGGCGGCGGCGTGGCCGAAGGAGCCGCTGCCGTGGCCGACCAGGATCCGCAGCCCGGGCCGCTCCTGCAGGGCCTCGCGGATCTCCTCCGCCAGCCGGCGGATCACCCGCAGGCGCGCCCGCCGCTCCCGGCGCTTGTCGGTGATCAGGGAGCCGCCCAGCTTGATGAAGATCCGTTCTCCCGTTCCTTCACGCATGGGTGTTCATCCCTCCAGGCGGTGGAGGCGGCGGACCTGGGCGATCAGGTTCTCCACGGAGGGCTCATCGGCCCGAGGCGGCGGTCCCAGGGGATCCAGGACATCGTCGTGTCCGACCCAGAGGCGGAAGGCCGCCAGGACCCCGTAGGCCAGGGCGTCCCGGTGGTAGCCACCTTCCAGCACAAACACGAGGCGTCCCTGGCAGAGGGCATCGGCCAGCTCGGTTAGCCCCCGGGTCAGGGCGGCGAACCCCTGCACCGTCATCGACAGCCCGCCCAGGGGATCTCCCCAGTGGGGGTCGTAGCCGGCGGAGACCAGCAGCAGCTCCGGCTCGAAGCGTCGCGCGGCGGGGGCGATCACGGCCTCCAGGAGGCGCTGGAAGCCATGGTCGCCCACCCCTGCCGGCAGGGGGAGGTTGATGGTGGCTCCCTCCCCGGGCCCGACTCCGATCTCCCGCCAGTGGCCGCTCCCCGGGTAGATCCCCCACTGGTGGGTGGAGAGATACAGCACGGTGGGGTCTGTGTAGAAGATCGCCTGGGTGCCGTTGCCGTGGTGGAGGTCGAAGTCGACGATCATCACGCGGCGCGCGCCCAGCTCCTCACGGGCGAAGCGGGCGCCGAGGGCGATGTTGTTGAAGAGACAGAAGCCCTCGCCGTGGTCCGGGAAGGCGTGATGGCCGGGGGGGCGGACCAGGGCGAAGGCCCTGCGGGCGCGGCCTTCCCACACGGCGGCGACGGCGGCCTCCACGGCCCCGGCGGCCCGCCGGGCGGCTTCAAAGGAATGGGGGGTCACGTAGGTCTCATCGCCGGGGAAGTTCAGGCCCCCGCCGCCCCGCTCGGCCAGGCGGCGCACCCGCTCCACATAGGCGGGCTCATGCACCCGGGTCAGGCGCTCCATCGGGATGGGTTCGATGGGGAGCGGGGTGATCCGGTCCAGGACCCCGTGGGTCCGGAGGACCTCCAGGATGCGTTCCAGGCGGTCGCGGCGCTCGATGTGCTGGGGGTCATCGTGCTCGAGGAAAATGGGATCAAAAGCGTAGGCGATGGCCATCGCACTCCCCTCTGGGTAGAGCTCTCCAGAGGGGAGTTTAGTAGGGATTCGAGCACCCTGCCATTTCGGTTTTCAAGAGCGAGGCGGTTTCTGCGGATGGGTCTCAGCGCGTTTCGGGACGTTGAGCGAGGAAGGCGAGGAGCTCTTCTCGGGTCGGCATTGAGGGCTGAGCGCCGTGTTTGGTGACGCTTAAAGCTCCGGCCGCGCTGGCCCAGCGGAGGGCTTCCTCGACGGACCGGCCCTCCCACAGCGCCGCCGCCAGCGCTCCGTTGAAGGCATCCCCTGCTGCCACTGTGTCCACCACCGGCACTCGATAGGCCGGCACCCAGCGTGTCCCCTTCTCATCCGCATACACGCATCCGCGTTCCCCCAGTGTGATCACCACGTGCCGGCATCCCCGTCCCACCAGCGTCCGTGCCGCCTCTTCGATGGCGTTCGCATCTCGCAGCGGGAAGCCCACCAATCCCTCCGCCTCCACCTCGTTCGGTGTCAGCCACGCGCACCATCGATAGATCTCCTCCGGCAGCTCCATCGCCGGCGCGGGGTTCAGGATCACCGTCACCCCGGCCCGGGCCGCCCGCTCCGCCGCCGCGGCCACCACCTCCAGCGGCACCTCCAGCTGCAGCAGGAGCACCCGGGCCTCGGCGAGGGCCTCCTCCAGCCGGGCCAGCTCGGCTTCCCCCACCCGGCCGTTGGCGCCCGGGATCACCACGATGGCGTTCTGTCCGCTCTCCTCCAGCACGATCAGCGCGGTCCCGGAGCTCGCCTCCGGGTCCGTCATCACCCCGCTGATCTCCACCCCGGCCTCTGCCAGGCCCTGGCGCAGGGCCGGGCCGAACACGTCGTTCCCCACCCGCCCGATCATCCGGGTCGGCACCCTTAGGCGGGCGGCGGCCACCGCCTGGTTGGCCCCCTTGCCTCCCGGGGCGGTGAAGAACCGGTGCCCCCGCAGCGTCTCCCCAGGCCGTGGGAACCGTGGGGCCACCGCCACCAGATCCATGTTGATGCTCCCCAGCACCACCACGCTCATCCTTCGCTCCTCCTTCGGATCAAACGGGAGGTTCGAGGGAGGCGTCCCCATTCAACGCCGGCCTGCAGGGCGCGATCCAGCCCGACTGCGAGGATGAACACCAGCCCCTTGATCACCTGCTGATGATAAGAAGGAACTTCCAGCAGATTGAGGCCGTTGCCCACGGTAGCCATCACCAGCGCTCCGATGAGCGTGCCCTCTACACGGCCGTAACCCCCGCTGAGGCGGGCGCCCCCCAGGACGGAAGCGGCGATGGCCTCCAGCTCCAGGCCGACGCCCACATTGGGTTGGGCGGACCAGAGGCGAGCGGTCAGCAGGATGCCTCCCAGCGCGGCCAGGAGGCCGCTCAGGGCGTAGACCATCCCCTTGACCCTCCGCACGCGAACGCCGGAAAGCCAGGCCAGTTCTTCCCCCCCGCCGATCGCATAAAGATGTAAGCCCCAGGCGGTGCGATGGAGCAGGAGGCGAACCGCCAGGGCGACAAAGAGCATGACCAGGACAGGCATCGGGATGCCCGCCAGGTCCCCGGTGCCCAGAAAGGTGAAGGAGTCCGGCAGTCCGGAGATCGGATATCCACGGGTGTAAACCAGCGTGAGCCCGCGCGCGATGGCCATGGTGGAGAGCGTGGCGATGAACGGTGCCAGGCGGCCGTAGACCACCAGGGCTCCGTTCAACGCGCCCAGGATCAGCCCCACCCCCAGCGCGGCCGCGATTGCGATCCCCACCGGCCATCCGTCCCGGACCATCCACCCGGCGGCCAGGGCGCCTGTGAGGGCGACCACTGAGCCCACCGAGAGATCGATCCCCCCGCTGATGATGGTCATCGTCATCCCCATAGCTACCACGGCGAGGATGGAGGACTGAAGGGCCACGTTCAGCAGGTTGGAAGGGGTCAGGAACCGCGGGGTCAGCGCGGCCAGCGCCAACCAGAGCATCGCCAGAACCAGCGCCCCACTCCATCGTCCGAGAAACTCACGCAGCTCGAACATCGCCTTCCCCCATCGCCAGGGCGAGGACACGGTCGGCGGTGGCCTCCTCCCGACTCAACTCGCCGACGATCCGCCCCTCTCGCATCACCACAATCCGATCGCTCACGCCCAGGACCTCGGGGAGATCTGAGGAGATCATGAGAATGGCCATCCCTTCGCGGGCCATCTGGTCCATGAGCCCGTGGATCTCCGCCTTGGCCCCCACATCGATCCCCCGCGTCGGCTCGTCCAGGATCATGATCTTCGGCCGGAGCATCAGCCACCGTGCCAGGACAGCCTTCTGCTGGTTCCCACCGGATAAATAACGGACCCGAAGGGCTGGGCGGGGTGGACGGATGTCCAGCGCGCGGATGTAAGGGACGCACGCCCGGTCCAGCTGCGCAGGGAAGAGCAACCCCAGGCGAGCAAGGCGAGGAAGGGAGGAAATCGTGACGTTGGAGCGCAAGGCCATGCCCAGGAACAGCGCCTGCGCTTTGCGATCCTCCGGGACGAAGGCCATCCCCAGGCGGATGGCATCCGCAGGGGAACGAATGGTCACCGGCCGGCCCTCTATGCGCACCTCCCCGCCATCGAGGGGGTCCAGCCCGAACAGGGCGCGGGCCACCTCGGTGCGGCCGGCCCCCACCAGCCCGGCCAGCCCCACGATCTCCCCGCGGTGAACCTGAAACGAAACCTCGTGGAAGACCCCCACGCGGGTCAACCCCCGGACTTCCAGGACCACTTCCTGCCCGGGCGTTGCGGTTTTCACAAACATCTCTTTCAGCTCACGCCCGACCATCATGCGCACCACCGCGGAGGGTGTCACCTCCGAGATGGGGAAGGTCCCGATGTGCCGGCCGTCCCGCAGCACGGTGATCCGGTCGGCGATGCGGAACACCTCCTCCAGCCGGTGAGAGATGAAGAGGATCGCCACCCCCCGTCGCTTCAAGTCCGACAGCAGCTCGAACAGACGATGGATCTCCCGCTCGCTGAGGGCGGAGGTAGGCTCGTCCATGATCAGCAAACGGGCGTCCTCGGAGAGCGCCCGGGCGATCTCCAGCATCTGGCGCTGGGCAAAGGGGAGGTTGCCGACCACGGCGCGGGGGTCCAGATCCAACCCCACCCCGTTCAGGATCCGCCGCGCCTGCTTTTCCATGGTCCGCGGATCCAATCCTCCCCAGAAGGTGCGGGGCTCCCGGCCCAGAAGGAGGTTCTGGGCGACGGTGAGGTTGGGCAGCAGGCTGAGCTCCTGGTGGATCACGGCGATCCCCAGGCGGCGCGCGTGGCGGGGATCGGTGATCTCCACCGGCTGGCCCTTCCAGAGGATCCGGCCGCTGTCCCGGGGGATGACCCCCGCGAGGATCCGGATGAGGGTGCTCTTGCCTGCGCCGTTCTCCCCCACCAACCCGTGGATCTCCCCGGGGAAGATCTCCAGGGAGACCCGGTCCAGGGCCTGAACGCCCGGGAAAGCTTTGGAGATCTCTTCGGCGCGCAGCAGGGGCTCCATTATCTGCTCCAGAAGATGAAGGTGCGGGCGGGGGGACCCCCGCCCGCATCGGCGATCACCGGGATGAGCGAGGAACCGGCTCGCCTGCCCCTCTTCTTAAGCTTGCCTACTTAACGGTGTCCTTGGTCACCAGGGAGAGGGGGACAGGGATGAATTTCTCGACCTTCTCGCCCCGCAGATACTTGACCGCCATCTCCACAGCGAGCCGGCCCATCTCCGCCGGCTGCTGGGCCACCGTGGCCGCCAGCTTCCCTTCCTTCACCGCTTTGACGGCGTCGTCGATAGCGTCGAAGCCTACGAAGATGATCCCGGTGCGCCCGGCCGCCTCGGCCGCCTGGATGGCGCCCAGGACCATTTCATCGTTGTGGGCGAAGACGCCGTCGATCTGAGGCTGGGCCTGGAGGATGTTCTCGAAGACCTGCAGGCCCTTAGCGCGGTTGAAGTCGGCGGGCTGGCGGGCGACCACCTCGAGGCCCGGGCACTTCTCCTTCAAGTAGTCGTTGAAGCCTTTGCCCCGATCGCGGGCAGCGGAGGTGCCCGGGATGCCCTCCAGCTCCACCACCTTGCCCTTGCCGTTCAGAGCCTTGCAGAGGAACTCGGCGGCCATCCGTCCCCCGGCCACGTTATCCGAGGCGATGTGGGAGACGATCTCACCTCCCTCCGCGGCCCGGTCCACGGTGAAGACGGGGATCCCGGCCTGGTTCGCCTTCTGGATGCTGGGGACCACGGCCTTGGTGTCGGTGGGGTTGATCAGGAGGGCGGAGACCTTCTTCTGGATGAGGTCCTCGATGTTGGCCGCCTCCTTGGCGGGATCATCCTGGGCATCCACCACGATGAGCTTCACCCCATACTGGGCGGCGGCACGCTCCGCGCCCTCCTTCAGGGTGACGAAGAAGGGGTTGTTCAGGGTGGAAAGGGAAAGACCCAGGACGATTTCCTTGGGTTGCGCCGCAGCAGGGGTCGCAGTAGCCGAAGGGGCTGCGGGCGTGGCCGGCGCGCAGGCACCGGCGGCCAGCGCCAGAACCAATCCCACCAGCACAGCTACACGGGCGCGCATCGCTTCTCCTCCTTTCGCTTGCTTAAGGTTTCAGAACCGGGACGCAGGGCCGAGCGCTCATCCCGGGAACTCCCATCTCCGCACAATGTCCTCCCGGGTTCAACCGGGCGACGCCGCTACTCGCGCCGCAGGAGCCGGTGGAGCAGCAACGCGATGGCGATCACGCCGCCTTTGAACACCTGCTCGTAGAACGAGGGGATGTTCAGCAGGTTGATCCCGTTGTTCAGCATCCCGATGAGCAGGGCGCCGATCAGCGTGCCCCCCAGCCATCCCTCCCCACCGGCCAGGCTGGTCCCGCCGATGACCACGGCGGCGATGGCGTCGAACTCGTAGCCGATGCCCAGGGTAGGGGGCGCCGAATCCAGCCGACCGATCAGGATCAGGCCGGCCAGGGCAGCCAGCCCCCCGCTCAGGGCGTAGGTCAGCACCAGGCGCCGCGCGACCGGGATCCCGGCGGCGCGTGCGGCTGTCGGGTTGTTGCCGATGGCCAGCAAATGCTCTCCCCACACCGTGAACTGGAGCAGGATCCCTCCGAATCCGAACACCAGGGCCATCACCAGAACCGGAACCGGGAACGGCCCCACCCAGCCGGCCCCGAGCCACCGGAAGGCGTCTGGGAACCCGGTGATGGGCCGGCCCTGGGTGTAGCTGAGGGCAAGCCCCCGAGCGATGGTCATCATCCCCAGGGTGGCGATGAAGGGCGGAATCCGGAGATAGGCCACGGCCATCCCGTTCAGGGCCCCCAGGGCGAAGCCCAGGGCCAGGGCGCTGAACATCGCCAGGGGCGGGGCCTGCCCGCTGGTCACCAGACTGGCCGCCACCACCCCCGTCAGGGCCAGGATCGAACCGACGGAAAGATCGATGCCCCCGCTGAGGATCACCAGGGTCATCCCCACCGCGATGATGCCGTTCACCGAGGTCTGGCGGACCACGTTGATCAGATTGCCCGGCGTGAGGAAACGCGGGGAGGCCAGGCTCAGCACCACGCCGAAAATGAGCAGCGTGAGCACCAGGCCCCATCGGGTCCAGCGTTCCCGGGCCTCCAATGCGCTTCCCCATCGGGGAAGCCAGGCCGGCCGCCCCAGCGCCCTCACGGGTTCCACGGAGGGACGATCCATCCCTTTACGCCTCCAGGGAGGTCACGAGAGCCTCCGCCGCGTCATATCGGATCAGAAAATCACACCCGAGACCAGGATCACGTTCGCGTAAGGCGTGCATTCCCCGGTGCGGACCACCGCCCGGGCCCTGCCGGTCATCGCTTTGAAGGTCTCATGGGGCACGTGCTCGATCTCGACGGCGCGCAGCCGATCGCGCACGGCCTCATAAAGCTGCGGGCTGCGCTCTCTCATCTCCATGGCGACGATCGCTTTCTCCACGTGGAGCTCCTCCAGGACGGCATCGAGGACCTCCAGGAAGGGGGGCAGGCCGGGGCGGACAGCGAGATCGATCCGTGCAACGGTAAGGGGGATGGGCAGCCCGGCATCGGCGATAACCAGCAGATCCCCATGGCCCATCTCGGCGATCACCTGGCTCAGAGGCGCGTTGAGCAATCCCCGTTTTTTCATGGGCCTCGCTCCTAAGTGGACTGACGGACCACCAGGCGCACAGGGAGGATCAGGCGAGCCGGTGGGCGATCCGGCTCCCCCAGCCGGCGTAACAGGAGATCCCCCGCCATACGTCCCATCTCATAGGTGGGCTGGGCCACCGTGGTCAGGGGCGGGATCACATAGGACGCCAGGAGGATGTCGTCGAATCCCACTAAAGCGATGTCGTCCGGGATCGACAGGCCGGCCTCCCCGATCGCCCGCATCGCCCCGATGGCCATCAGGTCGTTGCAAGCGAAGATGGCTGTGGGGCGGACCTCCGCGGGCAGGCCCAGGAAAAAGCGGGCCGCCTCATAACCGCTCTCCGCCCGGAAATCGCCTCGCCGCACCCAGACCTCCGGCGGCCGGATTCCCGCCTCCTCCAACGCTTTCCGGTAGCCCCGCACGCGATCCGCGCTGGGGGTCAGCTCCGAGGGACCAGTGATGCAGGCGATCCGCCGATGCCCTCGCTCCAGGAGGTGGCGGGTTGCCAGATACCCACCTTGGAAGTTATCCGCCAGCACGCAATCCGCCTCTAGGCCCGGCAGATCCCGGTCGACGACCACGAAGGGGATCCCGCGCTGGCGCAGCATAGAAAGATGCGCCGGGGTGGACCGGACCGAAACCAGGGCGATCCCATCCACCTGCTGCTCGATCAGAACCCCCAAGTAACGCTGCTCCTTGGCCGGATCCCCGTCGGAGTTGCAGAGGATCACGCTGTGATCGTGGGCGAAGCTCAGATCCTCCAGCCCGCGGGCGATTTCCGCGAAGAACGGGTTGGCGCTGTCGGGGACAACGAGGCCGATCACATGGGTGCGCTTGCGTCGGAGCCCCCGGGCCAGCCGGTTAGGGCGATATTGCAAGGCACGGACAGCCTCCCGAACCCGAGCCTCTACCTCCGGACTCACCGACCGGGTCCCGTTCAGCACATACGAGACCGTGGCGATCGAAACCCCCGCCCGCCGGGCGACATCCCGAAGCGTCGCCATCGCTCATGCTGGTTAAACGTTTAACTTCATGAAAGCATAAAGCCGGGAATCTGTCAAGTCGGGGCCCCGCGGCGAGGTGGTCCGGAGGCTATCATCTTTTACGAGGGATTCCCGTCTCGAGGAGTTCGATGCCGCGGTATTCCCCGCCTCCCTTTCGGGTGGGGCCGGCGCTGGGGGCGCTGGCCCTCGCCCTGGCCGGATTGTTTTCGCTCTGGATCCAGGCCCGTCTCCAGCCTGTGCCCGCCTTATCCCTTGCGGATTTGTCGGGGGGCGCGTTCGCCGGCTACGTCCGCGTCCACGGGGTTCTCCCCGAGCCCCCACGCTGGGAGCCGGAAGGCCCCCGCCTCCGCTTCCACCTCAGCGACGGCACGGGCGAGCTCTGGGTCCTCGCCGATGGATCGGTCGCCGCCACCCTGGCCCGGGCGAACCGGATCCCCCGCGCCGGCGACGGGGTCACCGTGGAGGGACGCCTGCGGGAGGATCGGGATCCTCTCGCGCTGGAAATCGTCCACGCGGAGGCCCTGCGTATCGAGCGTCCGGAGCCTCTCCCTCTCTCCATCGGCGATCTCCCCTCCGCCCCGGTGGGAGCCCGGGTGCAGATCACCGGGCAGATCCGAAGCGTCCGCCGCCCCTATGAGGGCCTCACCCTGATCCGCTTGCAGGATGAGACCGGGTCCATTGATGTGGCGTGGTATGAGGCCCTGGTGGGGACGCGGGCGGAGCTGCCCCTGGGCGCGGGCCTTCGGATCACAGGGGCGCTGACCCTGTATCGGGAAGTCCCTCAGGTGGCGCTGGACGATCCGGAGGGCTGGGCCCGGATCCCCTGGACGCCGACGCCTCAACCCATCTCCCGCGCTCAGGAGCGCCCTGACGGCGCCTGGGTCGGCGTGGAAGGGATCCTGGAGGAGCGCTCCGACACCCGCTGGACCCTCGCGGATGAGACGGGATCCCTCGAGGTGCGCCTCTCCCGGGAGCTGCGGGCGGCTCTTCCCGCCACCCCGCCGCCGGGGGCGCGGGTGCAGGTATGGGGACGCGTGCGCTGGCGCACAGGGACCCCGGCGCTCTATCCCGAGCTTTCGATCGACATACGCTGGGAGCCTCCGGTGGCGACCCCCACGCCGGTCCCTCGCCCAACGGCTTCACTCACGCCCACCCGATCGCCCACCCCCACGCCTCGGCCGCGGCCTTCCGCGACGGCAACGCCGCTCCCCCTGAGCGCCCTCGCGACCCTGGCCCCGGGTGCCTCCGTGACGGTGGCCGGGACGGTCGCGGAGTTGCAGGGGTTCTCCGCCGGCTGGGCGCTGATCCTGGAGCAGGAAGGGCACCGCCTTCGGGTCTTCATCCCCAGCGAACAGATGGCGGGCGTCCCCGGCCGGGAAGGGATCTACCCGGGCGCGCGGATCCGAGCCACCGGTGTGCTGACCCTGTATCGGGGGGAGCTGGAGTTGCTCCCCCGTTCCGGCCGTGCCATCCTTGTAGAAAAGGGCGTTCGACCGGATGCGCCCCCGCGGGCCATCGGGAGCCTGGGCCCCGCGGATCAGAACGCAACGGTGCGCATCGCCGGGCAGGTGGTGGAGCGCACCCGCTTCTCCGCCGGGATCCGGCTGGTGGTGCGGGATGAGAGCGGGGCGCTTCCGGTGATCCTCTGGGAAAACGTCGCGGCCCTCATCCCGGAGCCCCTTCAAGAGCCGGGAGCGAACGTGGAGATCATCGGTCGGGTTCGCCTTTATCGAGGGGAGTTGCAGGTCATTCCCACGGTGCCGTGGGAGGTCCGTTCGCGATGACGTCGAGGCCGGTGTGGCTTCCATCGGCGTCTTCGCCGCCGCGGCCGGGCTTCCGGCTGGCTCTGCGGCCCCGAGCGCGCGGCCTTCTCCTTCTCACGGCCGTGGTCACCCTGGCCGCCCTCATCACCGGCCGATCGATCCTTTACAACCTGGCCTACCTGCTGATCGCCCTCCTCCTCGTCTCCCTGGCCTGGGCGTGGAGCGCGGTGCGGGATCTGGAGATCCGCCGCATCCCCCGGGTTCGTCGCCAGAGCGTGGGCGGGTTCTTCGAGGAAACCCTGATCCTCCGCAACACCGGCTTCTTCCCCAAGGTCTGGCTGGAGATCCGGGATGGATCCAATCTGCCGGGCCATCGGGCCAGCTTCGTCCTGGACAACCTCGGGCCCCAGCGGGAGCGGCTGTGGACGGCGCGGACCCGCTGCCGGCGGCGCGGGCTGTATCGCCTGGGCCCCCTGACGCTGATCGGCACGGACCCCTTCGGCCTGTTCGAGGCCACCCTGCAGCTCGCCGAGACCTCGGAGGTTCTGATCTACCCGCCGGTGCTCCCCCTCTGGCGGATCGGCCTTCCGGTTGGGCTCTGGCGAAGCAGCGAGGCCGCCCGGCGCCGCACCTCCGAGGTGACGCCGAGCGCCGGGGGGGTTCGGGAGTATCAGCCCGGGGATGCCTTCCACCGGATCCACTGGCCCTCCACCGCGCGGCGGGATCGCCTGATGGTGAAGGAGTTCGATCAGGACCCGGCGGCCGATCTCTGGATTGTGCTGGACATGATGGCGGAGGTTCACGTCCAGCGCCCGCTGCCCGAGGAGGAATGGGACCTCGGAGCTCCCCGTGGGCTCCTTCCTCCTTCGACGGAGGAATATGCGGTCGCCGCGGCCGCGTCCCTGGCCGCCTATTTCCTGAAGCGGGAGCGGGCGGTGGGGCTGCTGGCTTACGGCTCCCAGCGCTTGCTCCTGCCGCCCCATCGGGGGGAGGCCCAGCTGGAGCGCATCCTGGAGGGGCTGGCGCTCCTGCGAGCCTACGGGACGCAGCCCTTCCACGATGTGTTGCAGACCCACGCCATGCGGATGGTCCGCGGCGCCGTCCTGATTCTGATCACCCCCTCCGGGGATCCGCGCTGGGCGATCGTGGCCCGGAGCCTGGACGGACACGGGATCCGGGTGGCGGCAGTGGTGCTGGAGGCGTCTTCCTTTGGGGGGGTGGAGACCGGCCCCCGCGTCCTGCCCATCTTGCAGAGCGCCGGCATCCCGACTGCTGTGATCCGGTTCGGCGAAGCGCTTCCTCTCGCCCTGGAGGCGCTGGGAGTCCCGTAGGTCAGACTTCCTCAGCAAAGCGGGGGCTGAGGCGGCGGAAGAGGGCGTAGCCGAGGGCCAGGGTGAGGGCCGCCGTCGCCCAGGTGCGCAGCAGGAACTCCGGCGCCGTGTAGATCCCGTAATAAAGCAGGTCGTGATACGAGGCGATGATCGAGGCCATGGGGTTCAGGCGGCGGGTCCAGAGCCAGACGTCCACGGAAAGCCCCAGGATCACCGCGTGGCGCGGCAGGACCGAGATCGGATAGAAGATGGGGGTGAGGAAGAACCAGGCCAGCAGCAACACCTGGAGGATGTGCGCGGTGTCCCGGTAGAACACGTTGAGCGCCGCCACCGTGAGGGAGACCCCCGCTGTGAACATGAGATGGGCCATCAGGGTCACCGGGAGGAGCAGCAGCCAGGGGGTCGGGCGGATCCCGGAGATCCAGGCGATGGCGAAGTAGATGGGAAGCGAGATCAGGAAATTGAGGGCGTTGGAGAGGACCACGGCGAGGGGCAGCACCTCCCGGGGGAAATACACCTTGCGGACCAGGGCGGCGTTGGCGGTGACGCTCTCCGCCGCTCCCTGCACGGAGACCGCAAAGGCGTTCCAGGCCAGGATGCCGATCAACACGAAGGCGTGGAAATGAGGCAGACTGGCCGGCCCCCGGTTCATGACCGTGAACACCACGGTGAACACCGTCATCATCAGCAGGGGGTTCATCCAGGACCAGGCGATCCCCAGGACGGAGTTCCGGTAGCGGACCTTCAGATCCCGCAACGTCAGCAGCCAGAGCAGATCCCGATATCCCCACAGTTCCTTCAACGCGCGCCCCATCCTCGGTGCTCCCCCGGATGGCGTTTCAGGCTTTCTGGGGTGGAGAGGAAAGGCTCATGCCCGGGGCGCCCCCGGGCCTCCGGGCCGGTGGTGGCGCGCCGAGGCGCCGGGGCGTATACCCGCTGTGGGAGCTTCCCCGCTCGAAGCGCCTCATAGAGGGCGAGGAGGGTTCGCCCCGCGATCTCCCAGCTGTAATGGGCGACCGCGCGGGCGCGGAGCCGTCTGCCGCGTTCCCGGGACTCCTCGGGGTGCTGGAGGGCGTAACGGATCCAGGCCGCGAGGCTCTCCGCATCCCCCAGCCGGGCGTAATAGCCGGCCTCCCCCAGGAACTCCCGGCTCACCGGGGTGTCGAAGGCCACCACGGGCAGGCCGGTGGCCATGTAGTTGAGCAGCTTGCCGCTTCCCTCCGTGGCGGACATCTTGGGAGCCACCGCTACCTCCCCCAGGCGGAGGTAGAGGGGGGCCGCCTCATAGGGCACCTTCCCGGTGAAGGTCACATGGCCTCCGATCCCCAGGGCCTGCGCCCGGGCCGCATAGGTCGTTTCCCCCGGGAAGCCCATCACCAGGAAGTGAACTTGAGGGTCGCTCGAAACCACCCGGGCGGCGGCCTCTAAGAGCAGGTCGGTCCCCTGATAAGGTGCCAGCAGCCCCAGATACACCACCACCCGGCGCTCTGACGGGATCCCCCACTGGGCCCGCAGGCGCTCCAACACAGGCCCCTCTTCGGGTTGCGGAGGGCGGAAGACCTCGGTGTTCACCGCGTCCGGGAAGGGGATCACCCGCTCCGGCCGCACGCCGAACGCTTCGATCAGCAGGCGCGCCCCGTGGATGGAGCTGGTGAGGATGAGATCGGGCTGACGGTCGATCCAGACCTCCAGCCGTCGCATGAAGGGATACCAGGGCCCTTCCGGGTTCAGGAAGCGGTGATCGATCATCTCCCCGGTGAGGCTGCCCTGGAAATCGAAGATCAGCGGCGTCCGAAGCAGCGCCCGCAGGGCGGTCCCGATGAGGGCGCCCTCATGCAGGTGGGCGTGGATCAGATGCGGGCGCCACCGGAGGGCGGTGATCAGGGCCGTCGCCGAGAGATAGACGTCGAAGGCGATCTTGTGACGGGAGGATCCCACCTCATAGTGGGAGCGCCAGGGCAGGGGCGGGGTGCGCACGATCTCCAACCCGGGCAGGTCACGGCCCTTGTAATACGTCACGATTCGGACCCGGAGGCCCAGGGCCTGGAGCGCCCGGGCCTCCTCCAGGATGCGGACGTGGCATCCGTAGTCGTTGAAGAACGAGGTCGGCGCGATCATCAACACCCGCATCGGGCGTGCCTGTCCTTCTCCGGTGTGGGCCGCGCTTCGCTTTCGCTCCGCCATGGGCGCTCAGCGCTTGCGGGTAGGGCGAAGGCGATGGAGGCCCAGCAAGGCCTCCAACGGGCGGGTCCCCTCGAGAGGGATGGAGGGACCGAGCGGGCTTTCCCGACGGGTCTTCAGCCAGTCGCTTCGGGTTTGGGTAGCCGTCTGGAAAAGGTCCTCCAGCTCTGGGGCGCTTTCGGCGCTGGCCAGGGCGCCCCGCAGCTGACCCAGGGTCTCCAGCAGGCGATCCAGCCAGTAGAGCAGAGCGTCCCGGTTGGCCACCGCGGCCAGCCGCGCGCTGGGGGCGTCCGGGAGGTCGGCGGTGATCCGGGCGAAGCGCGCCCCGACGGCCTGGGGCAGCTCCCGCCGGGTCGGCGCGGCGGACCACAGTGTCAGGAGGGCGGCCCCGAGGAGGGCCGGCAGCTGCTCCAGGGCCGCCATCCAGCCGTCGTGCTCGACAGGGTCCATGAAGAACGGCCGGGCGCCCAGGCGCTGGGCCAGCCCCGCCGCCGCTTCCACCGCCCAGGCGGGCGATTGGGCGGAAGGGGTCAGGCAGAACAGGGCGTCCCGGAAAAGATCGGCCGCGGGCTCCTCCCCCGCGTCCGGCCGAAGGATGGGATGGCCGCCCACGAAGGGCGTGGCAGGGGGGAGATGCTGCCGGGCCCAGGCCATGACCGGCGCCTTCAGCTCAGCGGTGTCCATCACCAGGGCGCCCTCGGCCAGGACCGGGGCGATGGCCTGCAGGGTTCGCTCGATCTCCGCCAGGGGGAGCGTCAGGAGGACCAGGTCGGCTCCTTCGCAGGCCCCCGGCAGGTTCCAGTCCGTGCGGTCCACGGCCCCTCGTCGCAGCGCCTCCCGCGCCTGCGCCGGGTCTGGATCATGGCCCACCCGCTGGGCCTGGGGCACTGCCTCCCGCAGCGCCAGCCCCAGGGAGATCCCGATCTTCCTTAACCCCACGATCGCGATCCGCATGCGGCTCCTGATCTCGCCGAAAGGTTCAACCTTTGTGCCTGCCGCTTCGAGTATACCACCTCTCCTGAGGAGGGAGAGTTTCTCGGAAAAAAACCGGGCGGGTGGAGGCCCACCCGCCCGGGGATGGATGGCGGCTTCCCGCCTTACTGCCCGATGTCGAACTCCTCGATGTTCCACATCTCGGAGTTCGCCGTGGGGTCGACGATGAAGTTCTTCACCTTCGGCGAGGCCACGGCGATCTTCAGCCGCACGAAGAGCGGCAGCGCCGGCAGGTCCTCGCTGAAGATCCGCTGGGCCTCGGCGTGCCACTTCTTCTTCTCGTCGGGATCCAGGGTGCTCAGGGCGCGGTTGCAGGCCTCATCATACGCCGGGTTGCTGTAGCCGGTGTTGTTCTGGCCGCCGGGGTTCTTGTCCGACGGGATCTGATCGGTCTTGTAGAGCTCGCACGGCGGCTCCACACCGGTCACCCAGGCGTATTCCGCCAGATCGAACTTGCGCCCGAAGACCGGGCCGTCCGGCCAGTCGGCGAAGAACTCCCGGGCCGGCTTGTAGTAGAGGTTGACCTCGATCTGGCAGTTATCCTTGAGCTGTTTCTGGATGATCTGCGTGACCTGCTCCCGCAGCCGGTTGCCCGCCGTGGTCCCGTAGGTCACGCTGAACTTCTTGCCGCCCTTGTCCCGGATCCCGTCCCCGTCCGTGTCCTTCCAGCCCGCCTCCTCCAGGAGGGCGCGGCCCTTCTCCGGGTTGAACTCATAGACCGTCACCACATCCTTGGCGTAGAGCGGGTGGATGGAAGGCATGTAGACGGCGGGGGCTTCGCTGCGGCCGAAGAGCACCTTGTCGATGATGGCCTTGCGGTCGATGCAGTAAGCGAAGGCCTGGCGCACCCGCTTGTCCTGGAACACATCGTTGCCGGCCGCGATCTGGTAGCCCGGTGCCGGCTGGATGTTGAAGTCCAGGTGCTCGAAGGAGGTGCCCAGGACGAACTGCGGCTTCAGCAGCCCCTCGGCCTCCGCCTGCTTGAGGAACTCGGCCTGCGCGTCGAAGGCGGCGTCCTGCGTGCCGATGTCGCAGTCGCCGGAGAGCAGCTGGGCCAGCAGCTGGTTGGTGTCCTGCACGATGCGGAAGATCACCGTGTCGATCCGCGGCAGGCCCTCCTTCGCCCGCCAGTAATTGGGGTTCTTCACCACCGTGATGTGATCCCCCGCCACCCACTCCTTCATCATGAAGGCGCCCCAGCCCAGCGGGTTGCGGTTCACATCCGGATCCTCGTTCATCTGGGCCGGGGTCAGTTTGCCATACTTATGCTTGGGCAGCGGAGTCCAGAAGTTGATGAAGTAAGTGGCGTCGATCCAGCCCGGGATCCCCACCCACTGGGTGGTGCGGGCGTCCAGGGCCTTGTATTCAGCGGTGCGCTCGATGGTGAACTTGGAGACCTTGGTCTCGGGGGCCTTGGCCACCTCGAAGGAGAAGATCGAGTCCTCCGCCGTCACCGGCTGGCCATCCGACCACAGGACCCCCTCCTTGATCTTGAAGGTGACCTTCATGACGGGCAGCTTGATGGAGCCGCCCTCAAACGTACGGTCCTCCGTCTTCCCCGTCTTGGGGTCGACCAGGACCTTCACCTTGACCCCTTTGGTGAGGGTGACCACGTTCCCCGCTGCATCGGCGATGGGGTAGGTGCCTTCCTGGACCTCGACCTCCTCGACCACTGCGTCCCCGTCCTTGATGCTGGGCAGTTTCTCCAGGATGACCGGCTGATAGGCGAAGGTGCGGCTGTCAATGGGGCCATCCATGATCGCTTCGAGGACGTGGGACCTCACCAGCATGGGTTCGGAGTAAATATAGAGACTGGCCGGCTCCTGGGCCATGCAGACCACCAGGGTCTTCGGGGCTGGGGTGGGAGTAGGCGGTGGCGGGGTGGGCTGCGGCGGCTGGGTAGCCGGAGCCGGGGTGGGGTCGCAGCGGGCGCACACGCTCCGGCCACCAGGGCCAGGAGCATCAAAAAGGCCACGCTCCATCCAAGCTTTTTGGGAACCATCGCTTCTCCTCCTTGCTGAAAATGAGGGGGGGAAGCTGCTACCCAGACGACGCGGGGCCAGCGCTCAGTCGAGGCTCTCGGCCTGTCCCTCCTTCATAACCTGAGGATACACCCTAAATTATACAAAATGTGCACCTTCCCGCAAGGCTCTTTTCTTAAATCCGGGGAACCCGGATTTGAGCGTTGTCCGGAGTGTCTTCCCTGGACCGGACGGCGTGAAGGATCTCCTCATCGAGGGCTGGGTATGGAGGGAGGGCACCGCGATCACGTCGGCCGAGGCGGCCTCCAATCAGGCGTAAGAGATCCGGTAAAATGGGGCTGGCCGCGGTTGGAAACGCCGTCGTGGAGAGGGAGAGATGCAACGGCCGATTCGCATCCGGCCCCGACCCGGAGAGGGCGAGTTACGACCCGGGGAATGGCTTCTTCTGCTGAGCGCCCTGCTCATGGCCGCCCTGCTCTGCACAGGGGGCTTTCGATATCTGCAGCGCACCCTCGCCGCGGACCTGAGGGGAGCGCCTACGGCGACGCCCCGACCGACCTGGACGCCCGCTCCCTCGCCGACGCCCACGCCTCCGGAGCCTACCCCCACGCCGACCCTCCCCGCCGCCGTTCAGGTGGGGATCTTCGTGAAAGTGAGCGGCGCCGGCGACCAGGGGCTCAGCTTCCGCAAGGCCCCCGGCCTGCAGGCGGAGCGGATCCGCTTCCTCCCTGAGGGAACGGTGATGCGGGTGATCGGCGGCCCCACAGAGGCGGACGGCCTGACCTGGTGGCAGCTGGAGGATCCCCGCACGGGGGAGCAAGGCTGGGCCGCCGGCGCGTATCTGGTGCCTTCCTACGGACCGTAGGGTGGATCCCGGGTGTGTCCCAATTTTGTCGGGCCTCGCCGCGTTGTAGGACAACTGCTTGCAGTTGTCCTACGATTTTGGGACACACCCTGGATCCCCGCCGCGAAAGCCTGGAGGGGAGGGGATGCCTCATCGGGATGTGAAACGCGCCCCCAGCGCGCTGGGGATTTCCTGGAAGGCCCGCATCCATCCGCGTGCCCCAGGGACGCAGACCATCCGGGTGGTCCTTCAGCTGGCCGGCCCCGCGGCCCTGGAGCAGCTGCTCAACATCGTGGTGGACTGGACGGATGCCTACCTGGCCGGGCACCTGGGGACAGTGGCCCTGGCGGCGGTGGGGCTGAGCGGCCAGGTGATCAACCTGGTGGCCGCCTTCTTCGGCGCCCTGGGGGTGGGCGCGACCGCCCTGGTGGCCCGAGCCGTCGGCGCCCGGGACCCTGAACAGGCTGGCCGGATCACCGTCCAGGCCCTCCTCAGCGCGGGGCTCCTCGGCATCGGCGGGGCCCTTTTCGCCCTTCTGAGCGGACCGGCCCTTTTCCGCGGGCTGGGCGCGGAGCCTGCGGTGGAACATGCCGCGGCCACGTATCTGGGCTGGGTCGCCCTTTCCTTTCCGGCCATGGCCGTGCTCTTCGTGGGGAACGCGGCCCTCCGCGGCGCCGGTGATACCCTCACGCCGATGCGCACCTGGGCTGTGGTGGTTTTCACCAACGCCCTTCTGGCCTGGGCTCTGGTCGGCCCGTGGAGCCCATGGCATGTGGGCGTGGCCGGGCTGGGCATGGCAGCCGCCTGCGCCCGCGCCCTGGGGGCAGGCCTGGTGCTGATCCGTCTGTGGCAAGGGACCTCCGTGCTTCGCCTGCCGCATCGCTGGCCGGGCCTGGAGTGGGGGCTGGTGCGACGGATCCTGAACGTCGGGTTGCCCGCCGGCCTGGAGCAGCTCCTCCTCCAGCTCGCCCTGCTGCAGCTAACCGGGGTGATCACCGGCCTGGGCACGGCGGCTTACGCCGCCCATCAGGTCGGCCTGCGGGTGATGTCGCTCTCTTTTCTACCCGGATGGGGGTTCGCAGTGGCCGCCTCCACCCTCACCGGTCAGGCCCTCGGGGCCCGGCGGCCGGAGGAGGGGAAACGGGCGGCCCTCGTTGCGCTCCTCCTGGCCCTGGGGCTGATGGGCTCGCTGGGGCTGATCCTGGCCCTCGCCGGGCCGTTGCTCGTCGCGTTGTTCACAGAGGACCCGGCGGTCATCGCCCAGGGCACGGCGGCCCTGCGCATCACCGCGCTGATCCAGCCGGTGATGGCTGTCAGCTTCGTGTTCTCGGGAGCCCTGCGCGGCGCAGGAGACACGCGCTACACGCTGCTGGTCACCGCCGCCTCCATCTGGATGGTTCGGCTCCCGGTCGCGGCGCTCCTCGCCCATGGCCTGGGCTGGGGACTGCCCGGGGCCTGGCTGGGGATGTTCGCCGACTTCGCCGTGCGGGCGCTGCTGTTCGGCTACCGCTTCCGCAGCGGGGCCTGGCAACGCATCCGGGTTTGAAGGAAACCTGCGGGGGTCTGGGATGGATCGGAAAGAGTGGACCTTCCGGGCCATCGGTTATGTGCGGAGCCGCTTCACGGAGTGGACCGAGGCGGACGTGATGCGGCAGGAGGAAAGCGAGCTGGTCCTCGACCCCGAGTTCGTAGAAGGGCTGGAGGGCCTGCAGCCCGGCGATATCCTGATGGTGCTCTACGTCCTGGACCGCGTGAAGGAGCCCCGGCTGAAGGTTCATCCCCGAGGGGATCCAACCAAGCCCATGAAAGGGGTGTTCGCCACCCGTTCCCAGTATCGACCTAACCCCATCGGATTGACCGGCGTGCGGGTGCTGGCCATCGAGGGCAACGTGGTGCGGGTGCGGGGCTTGGATGCCCTGGACGGCTCCCCCATCCTGGACCTCAAGATCGCCTCCGACCTGGATCGTCCGCCCGACCCTCCGGAGCCCGCCCCCTGATGCCTCTTCATCGCCCGGACACCGCGCCCGCCTTGTCGGTTTTCCATCAGGGCAACAAGGCCGGCGCGGAGGTTGCCCCGGACGGAGGCCTGCGGCTCCATCGGTGACAGGAGCCGAAAAACCGCCCCGGCCGGGTTTTTGACAGGCCGGCCCCTGAGATTTATAATGCGCCTCGCTAACTTTTAGCCAGGGCAACAATCCGAGCAGGAGCCGGCCTGTGGCGACCCGGGGTTCCCTGAGCGAGGGCCAGCTGGCCCGTGTGGTGCTGGAGACCCTGCATCGGGTGATGCGTCAGATCTGGGCGGAGGTGAAAGGGGAGGCCGGGGAGCTCTTCCCGGCCCAGTCCTATCGCATGCTGGGCATGCTGGCCCAGCGGCCCTACACCCTCACGGAGCTGGCCCGCGCCCAGGCCGTCCGCCCCTCCACAGTCTCCCGCGCCCTCCGGACCCTCTCCGAGCAAGGTTGGGTGAGGGTGGAGCGGGATCCCTCGGACCGGCGCCGGGTGTGGATCCGGCTGACTCCCCAGGGGCGACGGGCCCTGCGGCGGCTTCAGGCCCGGGCGGCGGCTCGCCTGGGGCGCCGCCTGCGCCCGCTGGGCCCGGAGGAGCGGGCGCTGCTGGCCCAGGCGATGGCCCTGTTGCAGCGGACCCTCGGGCCGGCGGAGCCCTCTCCGCAGCAGGGGCCGCGGGAAGCCCAGCGCGCTCGCCGTCCCATACCGTGAGGAGGTGGAGGAATGAACGCGATCGAGGCGGAGCGTCTCACCCGACGGTTCGGCGATTTCACGGCCGTGCGGGAGGTCTCCTTCGAGGTCCGGGAAGGGGAGCTCTTCGCTTTCCTGGGCCCGAACGGCGCAGGCAAGACCACCACCATCAACATGCTCTGCACCCTGTTGCGGCCCACCGCCGGGACCGCCCGGGTGGGCGGCCACGACATCGTGCGCGAGCCCCATGCCGTGCGCCGGCGCATCGGGCTGGTCTTCCAGGATCCCAGCCTGGACGATCGCCTGACGGCGTGGCAGAACCTGGCGTTCCACGCCATGCTCTACGACGTCCCCCGACGGATCTTCGAGGAGCGGGCGAAGCGTCTGCTGGAGCTGGTGGACCTCCTGGACCACGCCCACCAGGAGGTGCGCACGTTCTCCGGCGGGATGAAGCGCCGGCTGGAGCTGGCCCGCGGCCTGTTGCATCAGCCGAAGGTCCTCTTCCTGGACGAGCCCACCCTGGGGCTGGATCCCCAGACCCGTCGCCACATCTGGGATTACATCCTCCGCCTGCGGGACACCGAGGGAACCACCGTCTTCTTCACCACGCACTATATGGATGAGGCGGAGCGGGCGGATCGCATCGCCATCATCGACCACGGCCGCATCATCGCCCTGGACACCCCTGACAATCTGAAAGCCATGATCGGCGGGGATGTGATCCTGGTGCGGACCAGCGACGACGCCCGGGCGGTGGAGCGCCTGCGGGAGGCCCTGGGGTTGGATCCCCGGCCCACGGCGGAGGGGGTTCTGGTGGAAGCCCCACGGGGCGATCAGCTGATCCCCCGCCTGCTGGGGGTCCTCCAGAACGGCGCGGAGCCTCCGCTGATCGTCCACAGCATCAGCTTGCGCCGGCCGAGCCTGGAGGATGTCTTCATCAAGCTGACCGGACGCGCCATCCGGGACGAGGAGGCCTCGCCCCTGGAGCGGATGCGCCTGAGCCGTCGACTCTGGGGTCGGAGGTGATCCATGGCTTTTCTCAAAACGGTCTACACCATCTGGTATCGGGATCTCCTGCGGTTCCTGCGGGACCGCGCGCGGATCATCAGCTCCCTGGGGCAGCCCTTGCTGTTCCTGATCGTGTTCGGGAACGGTCTCGCCCCCGCCGTAGCCGCGGGAATGGGCGGGGTGGACTTCCGGGCTTTCCTCTTCCCGGGCATCCTGAGCATGGCCGTGCTGTTCACCGCCGTCTTCTCCGCCGTCTCCATCGTCTGGGATCGGGAGTTCGGCTTCCTGAAGGAGGTGCTGGTGGCCCCGGTCTCGCGGACCGCCGTCGCCCTGGGGAAGGTGGCCGGCGGCAGCACCACCGCCCTGATCCAGGGACTGCTGATCATGCTCCTGGCCCCTCTGGTCGGCGTGCGGTTCACCCTCCCCCAGGTTCTCACCCTGGTGGTGATGATGATCTTGGTGGCGGCTACCATGACCTCCTTCGGCATCCTGATCGCCGCCCGCATGCGGTCGATGGAGGGCTTCCATATGATGATGAACTTCCTGCTGATGCCCATGTTCTTCGTCAGCGGGGCTTTCTTCCCCCTGCGCCAGGTGCCGCTCTGGATGGAGTGGCTGGCCCGCGTGGACCCGGTCACCTACGGGGTGGACGCCATGCGCCAGACGGCGCTGCAGGGCCTGGTTCCGGAGCCGATCCTGCGGATGTTGATCCTCCATCCGCTGGAGGTCAACCTGATCGCCCTCATCGCCTTTTGGGCCCTCTTCCTGATCCCCGCGGTGTGGCTGTTCAGCAAGACCGAATAAGCCCATCCGAAACGGGGGGACGCAGCGATGCTGCGTCCCCCCTCCTGCCGCAACGATGAAGGGGCGTCCCATCTACCTCGAAAACAGAAGGCCCCACACCCAGTCCACCAGGGCATGCACCATCGCCGCCGTGGTCACCTTCCCCGTCTGCAAATATGTCCGCCCGTAGAAGAAGCCCGCCACGGTGGCCAGGACGGCGTAAAGCCCCACCTTCGGGGGGTTGTTCAGATGGGCGAGGCCGAAGAGCAGAGAGGATAGCAGCAGGGTGCGCAGCGGCGGCCATCCCAGGGCCCGCTGCAGGTGGACATGCAGCGCGCCCCGGAAGAGGATCTCCTCCGGAAGGGCGATGAAAAGATAGATGGCCAGCAGGCGGAGGAGGGCCTCCGGCAGGCCCGGATGGGTCGACGCCGGGGTCAGGAAGCCGGTGAGCCACCCGAAGGGGAGGGCGAAGGCCGCGAACCCGGCCAGATGGACCAGGATGGCGAGGAGATCCCGCCCCGTCCAGCGGAAGGTCAACCCCAGGTCGGGGAAGCGCCCGCTCAGGAGCATCAGCCACAGGAACAGCGGGATGGCCGCGAGGTGGAAATACAAGGGTCCACCGCGCAGCAGGGGCAGCGTCGGGAGGCGGTCGAACTCCACGGCATACCACACGAACAGGATCGCGCCGAAGTAGAGCAGATGGGCCCGCGGGCGGGCCGCGGCGGGCCATCCGAGGATCAGCGGGAGGGGCCAGAGCCCGGCCCCGATCCGAAAGGCCCAGCCCACCGGATCCCCGGGGAGGGGACCGGGGATCAGGATCAGGGCCAGGGTGCCCAGGACCACCAGGGCGGGGATCGGACCCCAGGCGGCCCGGTTGTGGAGGACGAGGGCCACCGGCCAGACCAGGAAGGCCAAACCCCCGAGAAGGGCCCATGGATCCGTAGGAAGCCCGCGCAGGATCTCCAACAGGCCGCCGGCGAACCAGAGCGCGAAGGGAATCCCGTAAACCCGCCGGAGGTCCTCGCCGGCCCAGCGCCGCGCGGCCTCGACGGGCAGGAAGGCGCTCCCCATATAGGCTGCCATCAGCAGTGCGAAGACCGCCAGGGCAGGAAGTCCCTGTCCGGCTCCTTCTTGGGAGAGGGCCTGCCATCCGAAGCCGAGGACTGCCAGGATCCAGATCCCCAGCGCCGGCCACTCCCGGGCCAGGGTCTCCGAAACCCGCGTCACCGGAGGGGTTCCGCTCGATGCGCGCATCATCCGGGCTCTCCGGAAGAGGATCCACGCCGCATGGAAGCGCTCTCCTCGCTCAATCTAATGTCTCCGGATCCTGCGCGCAATCCTCCATCTTCCTGTAGGAAGGCCTTTCGCCCCGAACCTCCGTCTTCGAGGATGCAAGGGTTGCGGCGGAAGCCGCTCCGGCAACTCCCAACCTCCGGTTTTCGATGACGCAAGGGTCGCGGCTGAAGCCGCTCCTACATCGATTGATTTTCCCGCAGGAGGGGCTTTCGCCCCGAACCTCTCGTCTTCGATGACGCAAGGATCGCGGCGAGGGTCGCTCCGACAATGAGGGGAGCCGTCCACGAATCCCATCCACGAATGCGGCCTTCGGAGCCTCCGCTTATCCCTCATTCGTGTATTCGTGTCCCATTCGTGGACGGCTTTTCTCCATCGCCACAATCGGTCGCGGCGAAAGCCGCTCCGACAACCTCAATCTTTGACAGGAAGGGCTTTCGCCCCGAACCTCCGTCTTCGATGACGCAGGGGTCGCGGCTGAAGCCGCTCCTACAAAAGGCGGTTTTTTGGTAGGGGGGGCTTTAGCCCCGAACTTTCCATCTTCGATGGCGCGGAGGTCATGGCTGCAGGAGAGGCTTTCACCCAGAGCCTCGGTCTTTGATGGCATAAGGGTCGCGGCTGAAGCCGCTCCTACAACAAGCATGTGGATGCCGAAATGAATTTCGGCCTACACATCCTGTAGGAGGGGCTTTCGTCCCGAACCCTTCGTCTTCGAGGCTGCAAGGTCGCGGCGGAATCTGCTCCTGCGCTCCAAATCCCGATTTCCCCACAAGGGAACCCCTGGATGGGCCCGGAGGTCCCACCCTCCATCCAGGTCTGGCCTCAGACAGGGGAGGGTTGCAAGCTCCTTCGGATTGCAATAAAATTTGCTTTGCTCTTTTTTATTCTGCAGATTTGTGAATATTCTGCAGGTGGTGTGGGATGAGGGATTCCGGGGGGTTCGGGTGGATGCGCTGGGGGGTGCCGGCGCTGTTGATCCTGCTGGGGGCGATCCTGCTGGCCCTGATCGGGATCGCGGTCGGGGTGGTGGCGGGCTGGATCCCGTGGGTGTAGTGGGGCGGGGCGCCGGGCGATGGCGGGAGGCTTGCGCCAACTTCTCCGGAAGGGAGGCCGGTGATGTCGGTGCATCAGATCCTTCCATTTCTCTCCACCGCGGTGATGGCCGCCTTCGTGGCGGCGGTGTTCCGGCGGTATGCAGAGCGGCGTGGGACGCATCTTCTGCTCTGGGGCATCGGGCTGACCATGTTCGGGCTGGGCAGCTTCGCTGAGGCGTATCTGGCCGTGGGCTGGAACCCATGGATCTTCCGGGCCTGGTATCTCTTCGGCGCGGCGCTGAACGCCGCCTGGCTGGGCCAGGGGACGGTTTATCTGCTGGTCCGTCGGCGGGAGGTCGCCCACGCGTTGCTGGCGGTCCTCATCTTAGGGAGCCTCTTCGCCGGATATCTGATGCTGACCACCCCCTTGGATTCTTCCGCTTACACCCCTGCTCGTCCCATCAGCGAGCAGTATCGCGCGATCATGCCTTCGCGGGCGCCGGTTCGCCTGACCACGCCCTTTTTTAACGTCTACGGTCTGATCACCCTGGTGGGGGGTGCGCTCTACTCGGCGTATCTGTTGTGGCGCCGGCAGACGTTCCCCCAGCGGGTGGTCGGGAACATCCTGATCGCCGCAGGCGCCCTCTTGGTGGCGGCGGCGAGCACCCTGACCCGCCTGGGGGCCGGGCAGTATCTGTATCTGGGGGAGCTGCTGGCGGCCACGTTGATGTTCGCCGGCTTCCTCCTGGCCACCCAGCGTCCGGCTGTGTCGACCGCCCTCCAGGAGGCTGGCCGCTGAAAGAGCCCTCTCGAAGATCCCGTCCGCCCTTTGCGAGGGCCATGCGCTGTCCGGAAACCCCGGGGTGCTCGAGTTAAAATGGAGCCACATCCCGGAGGTGGGGAGTGAGGACCTCATGGCGGAAGGATCGATGTGGCGCGGCATCATCCATGCGTATCGCCCGTTTCTGCGCGTGGCCCCGATCGATCCCATCACCCTCCACGAAGGCAACACCCCGCTCGTGCCCGCTCCCCGTCTGGCGCAGGCCATCGGCTTTCCCGGTTCCCTCTATCTGAAATACGAAGGTCTGAACCCCACGGGCTCTTTCAAGGACCGGGGGATGACCACGGCGCTGACCCAGGCGGTGGCGGAGGGCGCTCGGGCGGTGATCTGCGCCAGCACGGGGAACACCGCCGCCTCGGCGGCCGCTTATGCCGCCCGCGCCGGCCTGCGGGCCATCGTCCTGGTCCCGGCCGGGAAGATCGCCCTGGGCAAGCTGGCGGCGGCGATGGCCTACGGCGCGACCGTCCTGGCTGTGGAGGGGAACTTCGATGCGGCGCTGGCGCTGGTCCGGCGCGCTGTGGAGGTCTATCCCATCGCCCTGGTGAACTCCCTGAACCCCTACCGGTTGGAAGGTCAGCAGACCGCTGCCTTCGAGATCTGTGATCAGCTGGGCCGGGCGCCCGACTGGCTGGCGATCCCGGTGGGGAACGCCGGGAACATCACCGCCTACTGGAAGGGGTTTTGCGCTTACCATCAGGCCGGCCGCATCGCCGCCTTGCCGCATCTGCTGGGCGTCCAGGCGGAGGGGGCGGCGCCGCTGGTGCGGGGCCATCCCATCGATCAGCCGGAGACGGTGGCCACGGCGATCCGCATCGGGCGGCCGGCCCGCGGACCTGAGGCGGCGCAGGCCGTCCGGGAGTCCGGCGGGCGGTTCCTCGCGGTCCCGGATGAGGAGATCCTGGAGGCGTGGCGGATGCTGGCGGCCCTGGAGGGCCTTTTCGTGGAGCCGGCCTCAGCCGCCGCGGTGGCCGGGCTGCGCCGGGCGCTGGCCGAGGGGCTGATCCCGCGCCGGGAGGAGCTCCAGGTGGTGGCGGTGCTGACCGGCCACGGCCTGAAGGATCCCGAGATCGCCATGCGGGTCCTCCCGGTGCCCGTCCAGGTCCCGGCGGACTGGGAGGCCTTCCGTCGGACCCTGGAGCCGTTGCTGGAGCGCCCGCCTGAGCCCCGGGCGGAAACCGAAGCGCCCCTCCCTCGCCCGAGCGTTCCCTGAGCCGTTCGTTCCCTCGTTTGATTCCGGTCCGGAGGTGAACGGATGAGCCGCTTGCCGGAAGCGGTGGAAGCCTTGCTGGAGGCCGCCCGGGTGGCGGAGTTCACGGTGATCCCGGCGATGGCCACACAGATCCGTCTGCATCTTTACGCCGGGCTGTTGCTCGCCGCCAGCGATCTGGTGAGCCGATGGCTGGGGCCTGGAGGATCCTGAGCCCGGGCGGGGGCGAACCCAGAGATGAGGTGGAACGCGCATGGCCGAGGTGCAGATCAAGTGGGTGGAGAAGCGCCAGTTTGTGGGGATCGACAGCACGCGGCACAGCGTGGTGATCTCCGGCGCCGGGCCGGAGGACGGGGTGGGGATGAAGCCGGCGGAGCTGTTGCTGATCGCCCTGGGGGCGTGCTCCGCCTTCGACGTGTTAGACATCCTGGAGAAGAAACGGCAGAAGGTCACCGGCCTGGAGGTCCGGGTGCACGGCGAGCAGGATCCGGAGCCGCCGTGGGCCTTCCGTCGCATCCACGTGACGTATCGGGTCCGGGGCCGCGGGCTCTCCTCGAAGGCGGTGGAGGACGCGGTGCGCCTTTCGGAGGAGAAATACTGCTCCGTCAGCGCTACGGTCCGCGGGGTGGCCGCGCTCACCCACACCATCGAGCTCGTGGAGGAAGAGGGATGAGGCTCCACATCCCGAAGGCTCTCCCAATGGAGGATGCGGATGGGTGTGTCCCAAAATCGTAGGACAACTGCTCGCAGTTGTCCTACAAAGCGGCCAGGCCCGACAAAATTGGGACACACCTGTGCGGACCTTCTGAGATCTCCGGCGCGTGAGGTCGGACATGCCCTGCGTTAGCGTGCGCGAACTCAAGGAACAGCTCAGCCGGATCTTGCGGGATGTGCGGGAGGGAGGGGAGGAGTATCTGGTCACATACCGTGGCCGCGTGGTGGCGCGCATCTCGCCCGTTGTGCCACCGGAGCGGCGGGTGGGGATGAAAAAGGTGCGGAAGGTGCTACGCGACCTGGATCGGCTGGCCGCGGAGATCGGCAAAAAGTGGCCAACGGGCGTGTCCGCGGTCGAGGCGGTTCGGGGAGAGCGAAGGGATTTCTGACGGTGTCCCTCTCATCCCCTCCAAGCAGCCGGGGGCCCGGCGATCTTTGCCGGGCCCCCGGCCCTTAGGGGGTGCGCGCTTCCGGAATCCGGGGCACCGGTGTATGGAGCGGGTTATCGGCCGCCTGGTATTTCCTCCAATTTTAATAGAGGGGCACGTTGGGGTCAACTTCCCGCGACCAGGCGTTGATGCCCCCCCGCAGGTTGCGGACCCGCAGGCCGGCCGCCTGCATGATCCGGGCCGCCTGGGCGCTGCGCGCCCCCGTCTTGCAGTAGACCACGTATTCCCGGGTCGGGTCCAGCCGGTTCAGGTGCGCCGGCAGCTCGCGAAGCGGGATGAGGATGGCCCCCTCCAGGCGGCAGATCTCCCACTCGTGGGGCTCCCGCACGTCCAGCAGCACGATCCCCCGGCCGTCCCGCTCCAGCATGGCCTTGAGCTCCTGCGGGGTGATGTCGAACTCCGTGCGCACCTCATGCTCATGGATGGGCACGCCGCAGAAGGCCTCGTAGTCGATCAGCTCCCGGATGGTGGGGTTCTCCCCGCAGACGGGGCATGCCGGGTTCTTGCGCAGCTTGAGCTCCCGGAAGCGCATGCTCAGGGCATCGTAAAGCAGCAACCGGCCGATCAGCGGCTCGCCCTGGCCGATGATCAGCTTGATGGCTTCGGTGGCCTGGATGGCTCCGATCACCCCGGGCAGCACGCCGAAGACCCCGCCCTCGGCGCAGGAGGGCACCAGGCCAGGCGGCGGGGGCTCCGGGTAAAGGCAGCGATAGCAGGGCCCCACCCGGGCGTCGAAGACGGTGGCCTGCCCCTCGAACCGGAAGATGCTGCCGTAGACCAGGGGCTTCCCCAGGAACACGCAGGCGTCGTTGACCAGGTAGCGGGTGGGGAAGTTGTCCGTGCCGTCGATGATGATGTCGTAGTCTTTGAGGATCTCCAGGGCGTTGGCGCTGGTCAGCACCGTCTCGTGGGTCTCCACCGTGATGTCCGGGTTGAGGTCCAGCAGACGCGCCTTCGCCGAGGCCAGCTTGGGCTTGCCCACCCAGGAGGTGCCGTGCAGGATCTGGCGCTGCAGGTTGCTCTCGTCGACCACGTCGAAATCCACCAGGCCGATGCGCCCCACCCCGGCGGCGGCCAGGTAGAGGGCGGCGGGGGAGCCCAGCCCGCCCGCCCCGATGATGAGGACGCTGGCGGCCTTCAGTTTCTTCTGGCCGGTCAGGCCCACCTCCGGCATCAGGAGATGCCGGCTGTAGCGGCGGATCTCCTCGTTCGTCAGGATGACCTCGTTCACGTTCTGCATCCGAACCTCCCGAAAGGGGAAGGATAACCGTCAGGAGAGCGGGGTGGATCCCTCGAGCTTCCTCTGAAGCTGGAGCCACTGCCGGCGTAGCGTCTCCGCCGTCGCCACCCCGTTGTTGACCGCCCGCACCGTCCCGGAGGCGTCCACCCACATGGTGGTCGGCACTGTCCAGACCCGGTAGCGGGTTGCAGCCTCCGGCTCCGCGGTGACGTCCACCGCTCGCACCCGCACGGCCTCCCGCCACTCCGCCGCAAGGGTCTCGAGGATCGGCGTCTGGATCAGACGGCACGGGCCGCAGGAGGGCGTGTAGAAATACAGGAGGGTCAGCGGACCCTCCAGGTCCTCCGCTCGTGGCCGGGCCAGCCGGCGCTGAGCGCAGGCGATCAGGCACCAGGCCAGCCAGAGGCCCAGCAGCACCCCAAGGGCCATCAGGGCCCGCTCGATCATCCCTCCACCTCCCGACGTTCGATGGGCCGGGCGGTGAAGCCGGGGACGCCCAGGCGGCTCAGCTGGTAATACACGAAACAGCCGGCGCAGAACCCGAAGAAGAGGTTCAGGGCGGCCAGGACGATCACCAGCCAGGCCAGGGCCCAGCCGATTGGGGTGTAGCCCAGGAAAAGAGCCGCCGCCCCCAGGGCCAGGAAGGTCCCGCCCAGCCCCTGGGCGAACCGGTGGGGCTCCGGGTTGTCCGTCAGCACCCGGGGCCGCAGCCACCCCCGCGGCTTCAGAATCCGAAAGTAGATCTGCTGGAACAGGGCGGCCGCGGGGAAGGCGGTTCCCACCAGCATCACGAGGGCCACGAAGGCCACCAGCGCCGGCAGGTTGAACACGAAGGCCAGCAGGTTCAGGGTGATGATGCTGGCCTGATTGAACTTCAACGCCGTGTGATCCACCCGTCGTTCCACCATCTCCCACCTCCATCGGCGATCCGGTGCCGGTTCAGGACCCGGGCGACCTTCCGCCGGCGATGGAGGGCACGATGCTGAGGGTCTGCCCATCCGGGATCGGGGTCTCCTCCCCCTGCAGATAGCGGACGTCCTCATCGCCCAGGTAAAGATTCACGAAGGAGCGCAGGCGCCCCTCTTCGTTGAACAGGTGCCGCTTGAGCTCCGGAAACTGGTCCGTCAGCGCCCGCAGGGCTTCCCCCACCGTGCGGGCCTCCACGGTCACCACTTTCTCCCCGCGGGTGTAGACACGCAGCGGGGTTGGGATCAGGATCTGCACCGCCATCGGTTTCACCTCCCGACGAAGGATGGAGGATCAGGTCCACCGCTTGCGGCTCCGGCCGCTGCGGCAGGTTTCCGCTCAGCCTGTGACCTCCAGGGGTCGCTCGACGAAGGCGGAGCGATCCTCCTGGAGCTCCCAGACTCGCCAGTCGACGGCCCGGCCGTCCTCCACCGAGACGATCAGGTAGGCATACCAGGGCCAGGCGTGCTCTCGATCGAAGGCAGAGGGCCGGGCCGGGTGATCCGGGTGGGAATGGAAGAACCCGATGATCTCCAGCCCCGCCGCCGCGGCGGCCCGCTCCGCCGCCCGCACCTCCTCCGGCGGGATCAGGAAGCGATGGGTCTGCTCCGCCGGGTTCTCCCAGCGGTTGTCGACCAGCCGCAGGTCCTCCACGACCTTGATCCCGTCGACCTCCCGGCCCAGGAGGATCCCGCAAGCTTCCGCCGGATAGCCCGCTTCGACATGGGCCCGAATCCGGTCCCGCTGTGAGACGGACAGCCGCAACGTCATCGATGACCTCCCGGAGGATCGGCCTCGAACCAGAAGGGCTCGCTGAGATACTTGTATCCGGCGTCCGGGAACAGGGTCACCACCACCCCCTCCCGCAGGCGGGCGGCGACCTTGAGGGCGGCCGCCATCGCCGCCCCGGCGGAGATGCCCACGAACAGGCCCTCCTCCCGGGCCAGCCGCCGCGCCATCGCGTAGGCCTCCTCGGTGGAGACCGTCAGGATCTCATCCAGGAGCTCCGGGTCGTAAATGCCCGGACGGATCGCGGTTTCCATGTGTTTGAGCCCCTCCAGGCCGTGGAAGGGCCCGTCGGGTTGCACGCCGATCAGGCGGATCTCCGGGTTCTGTTCTTTCAGGTAGCGGCCCACCCCCATCATCGTCCCGCTGGTCCCCAGGCCGGCGACGAAGTGGGTGATCCGCCCCTCCGTCTGAGCCCAGATCTCCGGCCCCGTGGTGCGGTAGTGGGCCTTCCAGTTGGCCGGGTTGTTGTATTGATCGGCGTAGAAATACCGCTCGGGGTCGGCCTCGTAGCGACGGCGGGCCTCCAGGATCGCCCCATCGGTCCCCTCCAGGGGATCCGTGAGGATGAGCTCGGCGCCGTAGGCCCGCAGGATGCGCAGCCGCTCGGGGCTGGCGTTGGCCGGGATGCAAAGGGTGACCGGGTAACCCCGGGCGGCCCCCAGCATCGCGTAGGCGATCCCCATGTTGCCGGAGGTGGCGTCCAGGATGACCTTGCCCGGCCGCAGCCGGCCCTCCCGCTCCGCCGTCAGGATGATCTCCCGCGCCGGGCGATCCTTCACGGATCCCCCCGGGTTATACCATTCCGCCTTGGCGTAGATCTCCACCGGCGCGAGCGGCGCCGTAATGCGCCGGAACCGGATCAGCGGCGTGTGGCCAATGAGCTCGAACAGATCTTTCGCTTCCACCACCCGGGCTCGGGCGATCGTGGGCACCATCGAACCCCCCTTGATCCTGTGGCAAATAAAAAGGACCAACACGATTCGGCGGGCCGGGAACGGGCCAGCGACCTCGACACCCTCAGGGCGCGGGGGCGTTGGCCACCCACCGATCGGTTGGTCCGCGATCAGGCGGGAAAAGGGCTCTCGCGGAGCCCTCATCCCGGGCGGGTGGCGTTAACGCCCCCGCCCAGGACAGATGCAATGCACGGGCTTCATGCCGGTTCGCATTTTGGGTCCACCGGATCAGCGTTTCTTTTACATCTTACGGAGCGCCCTGGTTGTTGTCAAATTTGGGGTGTTGTCGAGGCCTGTCACCGTTGACGGGATGGGCGGGAGAAGCCATCCTAAACCGGCGAGGCCGTTCGGGCGATTCGAAGAGCTGTCGCGAGGAAGCGACATATGGCGCGCATCCGTCGATGGGTCTTCGCCGGGGTTTTGCTGCTGGTCCTCTGGCTGCTCGGGGCCCGGCCTCCCGAAGCCGTCCTCCTTCGTCCGATGGCGGGGACGCCCTCGCCGGCGCTCCCTACTCTCACACCGTCCGCTGTTCTCACCGCCTCGCCTCCGACGCCGGGCTCGCGTTACGGGCTGGCCATCGTGGACTTCCGGCTGCATCCGGACGGACCGCTCTACGCCGGGGATCGGCTCAGCTTCGAGGTGGAGGTCCGGAACGTCGGCCGCGCCCCCATTGCGGGAGGCCGGGTGGAGATCCGGCGCGGGGGACCGGAGGGCGAGGAGATCCTGGCGGAGGCCGCGTTGCCCGAGCTGGCGCCCGGCGCCTCCCATCGTGTGGCGTGGACCTGGGTCTGGCAGGCCCCCGGGTCAGGGACTTTCCCTCTGATTGGGATCGCCCGGGGCGAGGGCGCGGGCGGCGCGACGGAGGCCCGGTGGGCGCAGCTGGTGACCCTGGGCCCACAAGAGGCGCTCCCGGAGACGGAGCGCCGGGCCCGCTGGGCTCAGGCCCGCAGCCGGTGTTGCACCCACGTCTACCTCACGGGCACGGCGGCGGAGGCGGACCTCGCGCGGTTGATGGCGTGGGCGGATGAGGCGGAGGCGACGGTGCGGGCTCGCATGGGCCTTTCCACCCCGCTTCCCATCTACGTGGTCTGGATCCCCCGCCTCCTGGGACACGGCGGGTTCGCTGTGGGAGATAGCTTGATCCTGACCTACCCGGTGGCGGATCGCCTGCCGGTGGATCTCCCCACCATCCTGCGTCACGAAATGGTCCACCGGATGACATGCGCGTGGATCGGCCGCGAGGACTGTGTGGGGCATCTCCCGGCGCTGATCACGGAGGGGCTGGCGGTCTTCATCGCCGGGGGGCATTACCGTCCGGAGCCGCTGACCCAACGGGCCGCAGCCCTTCTCCGGATGGGCGGCTGGATCCCGCTGGAGGAGCTGGTCGAGGACTTTTATGCCCATCCTCACGAGATCGGTTACCTGGAAGCGGGTGCCTTCGTGGAGGAGCTGGTCCGGAAGGGCGGATGGCCCCGCTTCCTGGACTTCCTCCGATCCCTGGAACGCCGGCCCGGGGAGTCCGATCGAACCGTCCTTGACCGGGCCCTCCGGGATGTCTATCATCAAGATATCCGGGGGATCGAATCCCGCTGGCGGGAGGCCCTGGAGCGACTGCCGCCGGATCCGGAGCAGGCGGCAGACCTGCGATTCGTGTGGACCTTCTTCGAGGCCTTGCGAGCCTACCAGCGAACCTACGATCCCTCGGCGTATTTCCTGAAGGCGTGGCTGCCGGACTGGCGTCAGGCGGTCCGCGAGGGGATCGTGGCGGATTTCATGCGGGCGCCGGATTCCCCGGAAGGGAGGCGGGCGTGGCAGGACCTGCAGGCGGCGCGGGCGCAGGCGGCCCGCGGCGATATCGCGGCGGCGCTCGCTGCCCTCCAGGCGCTCTGCCGGGCCCTGGGTTGCTCCGACGTTGCCGAGCCCGTTCCGGAGCGTCCGGGCCTTCCGGTCCCAGACGGACGGGCGAAAGGGTAGAAGGCGATGCGCGCGGCGTATGGGGGCTGGTATAGAGGCGCCCCGCTCTCCGGCCTGGTGCTCGCGCTGCCGCCGCGCGGCCGCGGGCGGCGGGAACCGCTCTACGCTGTCCTGACCGTGCACGGGGATCCGGGGACGCTCCCCTTCGAAGAGATCGCCCGGTGTTTGCGGGACGCCTTCGATCGGCAGGCCGGCAGCCTGACCGGCGCGCTCCGGGAGGCCGTGCTGGCTTTCCATCGCTGGCTTCTGGAGCAAAACCGGAACGCGCCGCCCGGGGAGCGCTGGGAGGTCGGCCTGACCCTCCTGGCGTTGCGGGAGGAGACGGCCTTCCTGGTGCAGGCCGGCCCGGCCTGGGCGGCCCATGTGACCCGGGAGGGCGTTCGTGTGTTCGCCCCGGAAGGGGAGCCGCCGGCCACCCTGGGAGCCGCCCGGGCGGTCTCGCTCCATTATGGGATGGCCTCCCTTCGCCCGGAGGATCGTTTGATCGTGACGGATGGGGTCACGGGCCCTCTGCTGGACCCCGGGGCGTTGATCCCCCTCACGCGCATTCAGAACCTGCCTCTGATCCTGGAGGCCATCGAGGCTCAGGTGGCCCGCACGGTGGAGCATCCGGTGGCCTTCCTGATCATGGCAGGGGAGCCCGGCCGGGCCGCCGCCGTTTCCCGGCCTCGTCCTCCAGAGCCGGCCCCGGTGGCTTCGACGCCCGCTTCCCCTGCGCTTCCTCCGACGGTTCAGACCGCTCGAGGCGGGCGCTGGAGGCTCCCGCGACCGCCGGGCATCCGGTTGCCCTTTTCTGTTCCCCGGGTTCGGTGGCGGGGATGGCCGCGGGTCTCGCTCCCGGCTTCCCCGGGATGGGTGCGGACGCTGGCGATGGCCCTCCCCTGGCTGCTCCTTCTCCTCACACTGGGGGTTTACATTCACCAGCGGAGCATCCTGATCGCCAGCCGGTTGCTGGCCCAGGCGCGGGCCGAGGCGGAGCGGGGGGCGCAGGCTCAGGCGCCCGGAGAGGCGCGCCGGCACTGGGAGGCCGCCCGGGATCTCGCGCAGGCCGCTCAGGGATATGCTTCGCTGCCGGAGGCGGCGGCGCTGCAGGCTACCGCTCAGGCGCGGCTGGATCAGCTGGATCAGGCGGTGCAACCCCTCCATCCAACCCACCTCGTCACCCTTCCCTCCGGCCGTCTGCGCCGGATGATCCTGCGGGACGTGGAGCTTTACCTGCTGGATCGGGAGGGGCGTTGCCGGGCGGAGGCTCCCCATCGCGGCGGGTGCGTGCTCTGGCTGGGCTACGATGAGATCCATCGGGGGCTGCTGAACGAATCCCCGCGGGAGCTGCTGTGGAGCGGGATGATCCTCCAGGGCTATCCCGTGAAGGACCTGCTCGACCTGGCCTGGGTGGAGGCGGCGGGGGAGCGCACGGCCGGCGGGCTGATCGTCCTCCACGCCCAGGGCCTGGCGGAGAGCCGGAACCAGAGCCCGCGCTGGGTGGCCAGCCGCCTGACCCCGCCGGCGGATGGGTTGTTGCGCGCCTATCAGGGCAACCTCTACGTGCTGGATCGCGGGAACGGTCAGATCTGGCGGCTGCGTCCGGCAGGGGAGGATTACTCCCGGGAGCCCGAGCCGTATCTGTCATCGCCCCGCTCAGACCTGAGCGAAGCGGTGGATTTCCTGGTTTACCAGAACGTCTACGTCCTGTATCGGGACGGGCGGATGCGGATGTTCGTGAGGGGGCAAGAGGACGAAGGGTTCCCGCTGCGGGAGCGGCCTTCCCCGGCGCTGCCGAGCCCGGTGCGCCAGCCGATCGGTCTGCTGATGGATGCCACGGCCCCGCGCCCATGGCTTTACATCCTGGAGCCGGATCGCCTGATCCAGCTCGGCCTGCGGGGCGATTTCGTCCGACAGATTCGGGGGGAGAAACTGCAGGATGTGATCGCCGCTGCCGTCGACGAGCGGCGGCACCGGCTCTTCTTCCTGCGCGGCGATGGGTCCCTGTGGGTGGCGGATCTCCCGCCGGTGGAGTAAGCGCTCGGATGCCGTTGATCGCTGGACGGAGGTGAACCGATGCGGTCGTTGGGGTTCATCGGTCTGGGGCGCATGGGAACTCCCATGGCGCGTCGTCTGCTTCAAGCCGGGCACCGGCTCACGGTTCACAACCGCACCCGGTCGAAGGCGGAGGCGCTGGTGGCCGAGGGAGCGCAGTGGGCGGATTCCCCTCGTGCGGTCGCGCAGGCCAGCGAGGTGGTTTTCATGATGTTGGCGGATTCCCAGGCCAGCGAGGCCGTGCTGACGGGACCGGAGGGGGTGCTGGCGGGTGCCCGGGAGGGGCTGATCGTGGTGGATATGAGCACCATCGCGCCTGCGGTTTCCCGGCGCCTCGCTGAGCAAGCGGCGCGTCAAGGGGTGACGATGCTGGACGCGCCGGTATCCGGCAGCGTGGGCCCGGCGACGGAGGGAACGCTCACGATCTTCGTGGGAGGGCCTCGGGAGGCCTTCGAGGCGGTCCGGGATCTGCTCGGGATCCTGGGGCGGGATATCCATTACGTGGGGGAGAACGGGATGGGGTGCGCAGTGAAGCTGGCCGTGAACCTCATCCTCGGCGTCTCGATCCAGGCGCTGGGGGAGGCCTTCGCCCTGGGGGCCCGGGCAGGGATCCCGCCGGCCCGGTTGTGGGAGATCCTGTCGGATCTGGCGGTGATCTCTCCATCGCTTCGCAACAAGGGTGGGAAGATCGTCCAGGGGGATTTCGCGCCCTCTTTCGCCCTCCGGCTGATGGAGAAAGACCTGGGCCTGATCGTCGAGTTCGGCCGCCAGGTGGGCGCCTCGACGCCTCTGGCCGCCGTCGCCCAGCAGACGTTCCTGGCGGCCCGGGAGCACGGATGGGCGGAGGCGGATTACTCCGCCATCGCGGCATGGTTGCTGGATCAGCGGCCGCTGAATGCGGGATGATCCGTCGCCTCCGAATCCTGGCCGGGAAGGCAGGTCGGAGATGTGGGAGTCGGATCCACAAGCCCGATGGATCTCGCCGGAGGAGGCCGGGCTGACCGAGCGGGAGCAGGAGATCCTCCGCCTGGTGGCGCAGGGCCTGGCCAACAAGGAGATCGCTTACCGGCTCGGCATCAGCCAGAACACGGTGAAGGTCCACCTCCGGAACATCTTCTCCAAGACCAACCTCCAGTCCCGGACCGAGGCGGCGATGTATGCGGTCCGCTTCGGCCTGGCCGACATCCGCCCCTCGCTTCCGGAGGCGGTGGAGGCTCCCGCAAGCGCCCTCCCCGAGGCGCTTTCCTCCGGGGAGGCCGTCGCCGGGCCGGAGGAGCCCGCAACGCTCCCGGAGCCGATCCCGGCGGAGCCGGCGGGATCGGCCTTCGTGGTTTTCCCGCTCTGGAAGGCGGCGGTGCTGATGGTCGGGATGATCATGGGGATCCTCTGGGCGCTGACGCCCATCCCGGCCCGGACGGAGGCCCCGGCGGTGAGCTTCGCAGGGGATCAGCCGGGCCAGGGGGTGGAGCGCGTCGGGACCCTCCCCCGCTGGAAGCTGGTGAGCCAGATGCCGGCCCCCCGGGCGCGCTTCGCCCTGGTCCGATGGGGAGAGGAGCTGATCGCCATCGCCGGGGAGGCGCCTGAGGGGATCACGGATCGGGTGGAGCGCTTCGATCTCCGACAGGAGGTATGGCGCCGCGGAGCTCCCAAGCCTCATCCGGTGGCGGCCGTCGCGGCGGGGGTGATCGGGGGGCGCGTTTATGTGCCGGGCGGGGTGAATCCCCAGGGTCAGCCCATCGATCGACTGGAGATCTACGATCCCGCATCGGATCGATGGTCGGAGGGACCGGCGCTCCCCTCCCCGCTGGCGGCATATGCGCTGGCCGTGGCGGAGGATCGCCTTTACCTGTTCGGAGGATGGGACGGCCGTCGCCTGCGCGGAGAGGTGTGGATGCTGGATCCCGCCCGCGGCCTCTGGCAACCCCGCGCGCCGATGCCCACGCCCCGCGCCTTCGCCGCCGCGGCGGCCCTCGGCGATGCGATCTATGTGGTGGGCGGTTACGATGGGCAGCGGGAGCTGGCTGTCTGCGAACGCTATCGGGTGGAGGCCGACCGCTGGGAGCCGTGCCCGCCGTTGAACGTGGGGCGGGGCGGGCTGGCGCTGGCGGCCAGCGACGGATACCTCTTCGCCCTTGGAGGCGGATGGCGGATCCCCCTGGCATTCAACGAGCGCTATCAGCCCGGCGAGACCGGATGGGTGCCTCTGGAAACCCCCATCGTGGGGACATGGCGGAACCTGGCCGCCGTCGCCGCCGACGGGGCGATCTGGATCCTGGGGGGCTGGAGCGGGGAGCTGCGGGCCGGGCTCTGGCGCTTCACTCCTTTCCCCTTCCGGCTCTTCCTGCCGGCCACGCAACGCTGAGGGCCGAGTTTCGATTCCGGATCGAGATCCTCGATGTCCATCTGGCTGCTCATCCCGATCAAGCGCCTGGAACGCTCCAAGTCGCGGATGGCCTCCGCTCTCCCTCCCTCCGCGCGGCAGCGCCTGGCCTGGCGTCTGGCGCGACGGACCCTGCGGGTGGTCGCCCGCGTGCCGGAGGCGCATCCGCTGGTGATCAGCGCGGACCTGCGGGTGCTGGCCCTGGCGCGCGGCCTGGGGCTGGATACGTATTTCGATGTCTGGGAGGATCTCAACCGGGCCCTCACGACCGCCCGCCGCTACGCGGTCCGTCACGGCGCGGAGGCCATCGGCGTGCTCCCGGTGGATCTGCCCGGGCTGACGGTGGAGGCCGTCCGCGACCTGCTCCGGGCCGGGTTCTCCGATCGCGGTTTGGTTCTGGTCCCGGATCGCTGGGGGCAGGGGACCAACGCCCTGCTGGTTCGCCCGCCGGAGGCGATCCCCTTTCGGTTCGGGCCGGGGAGCCTGGAGGCCTTCCGGGCGCAGGCGGAGGCCATCGGCCTCCCGGTGCGCATCCTTCCCCATGAGGTCCTGGCTTACGATCTCGACACCCCCGCGGACTGGACGGCGTGGCGCGCCCGACAGGCGATCCGGAAGGCGGACTGAAATCGGTCGTCCGACGCGGAGGGGATCCGACCAGCGGGGCCCGGCTCTCCGTCTCCGGGCGGACGGGGGGATCCTGCAGGTTGTGCTACAATGGCTGCAACCGTGCGCGGGAGCGGGCCGGATGAAACTGATCCTCGCCATCATCCAGGACGAAGACGCCCCTTCCACCGTCCAGGCCCTGGTGGAGCGCGGCTACCGGGTGACCCGCATCGCCTCGACAGGGGGCTTTCTGCGCCAGGGGAACACCACCCTGCTCATCGGGGTGGAGGATCCCCGGGTGGAGGAGGTGGTGGAGATCTTCCGGCGGTGCTGCCGGACCCGCACGGCCTACCTGCCGGTGGCGGTGGAGGCCACGGGGCTGCTCCAGGCCCACATGATCGAGGTGGAGATCGGGGGCGCCACGCTCTTCGTCCTGGACGTCGAGCGCTTTGAGTCCCTCTGAGGGGGGAAGGGGCGTGAAGCTGATCCTGGCGGTGCTGCCGGAGCGGGCCGCGACCCTGGCCTCCGATCGGCTGGTGGCCCAGGGGTATCGGGTGACCCGCCTGGCTTCCACGGGCGGTTTCCTGCGTCGGGGCAACGTCACCCTGCTCATCGGCGCGGAGGAGCATCAGGTGGAGACGGCCTTGCGCCTCCTGCGGGAGGCCCGACAGCAGGCCCGCGGGGAGCCGGGAGGGATCGCCATCGTGCTGAACGTCTCCGGCTTCGAACGATTTTAGCCGTCCAGGAGCGCGCCCATGGGAACCGAATGGCGGTCGCTGGCACAGGTGAAAGCTTCCCATCTCCCCCGATTGCTGACCCGTCGCCACGTCGTCGGGGTGGGGATCGGCTATAAAGTGAAGGGCGGACAGACCCTCGATGTCCTCAGCGTGGTGGTCTCGGTGGAGCGGAAGGTCCCCGCGGCCCAGCTGGCCCCCTCGGACCTGATCCCCCCGACGCTGGATGGGTTCCCCACCGATGTGGTGGAGACAGGGCGGTTCCGGGCCTTCCAGGATCCGACCCGCCGCTACCGCCCGGCCCCGCCCGGCGTCTCCATCGGCCATCCCCTGGTCACCGCTGGGACCTTCGGCTGCGTCGTGCGGCGAGGGAGCGAGGTCTTCATCCTGAGCAACAACCACGTGCTGGCGGCCACCAACCGTGGGCGGCCCGGAGATCGGATCCGGCAGCCCGGCCCGGTGGATGGAGGGACGGTGGCGGACGAGATCGCCGAGCTGGTGGAATTCGTCCCCATCCGGTTCGGGGATGAACCGGCCACCTGCCCGTGGGCGGAGTGGTTCGTGCGATGGCTGAACGAGTTGTTGCGCTGGATCGGCTCCTCCCATCGCTTACAGGCCGTGCGGACCGCGGCGGCCTTCAACGAGGTGGACGCGGCCATCGCCCGTCCGCTGAACCCGAACGACATCACCCCGGCCATCCTGCAAATCGGGATCCCGAAAGGCGTGGCGGATCCCACGCTGGGCATGGAGGTGCAGAAGTTCGGGCGGACGACCCGCTACACCCGCGGGCGGATCCTCCAGGTGGACGTCACCGCCAATGTGGATTACGACGGGCGCATCGCGACGTTCCAGGGCCAGGTCATGGCGGGGGCGATGAGCGCCCCCGGGGACTCCGGGTCCGCCATCCTGGACATGAACGGTCGCTTGGTGGGGTTGCTGTTTGCGGGCTCCGAGACCACGACCCTGATCCACCCCATCGGGCGGGTCCTCCAGGCCCTGCGGGTGGAGGCGGTGGTGGAAGGCTGAGGAGGTTTCAGGAGGCGCATCGGCGATGGACGGCTTCGCGTGGGGGTGGCCTCTGGGGATCATGGGGGTGCTGTGGGCCGGGATGAGCGAGGAGGAGGCCCGCCGGGCGCTGGTGCGAGGGCTCTCCGCCGGGGTGGCGGCGTGGCTGATGTGGGCTCTGGTGGGCTTCGGCTTCGCCTACGGGGGCCTCGGCCTGTGGGTGGAGGAGCCGGGGTTCGCGGCGCTGCGTCGGGTTTACACCCTGGGGGCGGACCCCCAACCCCTCTGGAGCCTGATGGGGCTCAGCGGGTTTCTCTTCCGGGGCGTGGAGGGATCGCCCCAGGCCGCGACCCTATGGGGCCACGCCGCCCTGGCCGTGCTCTCCGCCGCCCTCCTGCTGGGGATGGGCATGGAGGGTTTCTCTCCGCTCATCGCCGCTGCGGCGGGGGCCTGGCTGGGAGGCTTCCTGTTGCCGCTGGGCATCCACTGGGTGTGGGGGAACGGATGGCTCAGCCGCCTGGGGCTCACCCTGAGCCTGGGTCACGGAGTGGTGGATCCGGCGGGGTCCGGTGTGCTGTTCGCCCTCGCCGGCGGGGCGCTCCTCGGGCTGCTTCTCCCCTGGGGCCGGCGGACTCCGCAGCCGGAGCACGCTTTCCCCCCGGTGCACCTCCCGTTGCTGGGCGGGTGGGGGAGCTGGTTGCTCGGTGGAGGCTGGCTGGCCTGGCTGCGCGCGGATCCCCTGGCAGCGGCCCATCCGGCTCTGGAAAGCTCCCTGCTGGCCCGGAACGCCATGCTGGGGGCGATGGGCGCGGCCCTCGGGGCTGGGGTCTACACCGCCTTCGTCGCCCGGGAGGTGGACCCCCTGATGCTGATCCGGGCCATCGCCGTGGGGTGGATCGCCGGGATGGCCGCAGCGCCTTTCACCGGTCCCTGGCAGGCGATGGGCTGGGGGATCCTGGTGGGCCTGGCCACGCCCGGGATGATCTACGCCCTGCGCCGCGGGGGGATGGCCGTCCAGAGCCTGGCGCTGCTCTATGGGGCAGCGGGGGTCCTGGGGGTGCTGGCGGTGGGGATTCTGGCCGATGGCCGGGCCGGGGTCGGCTGGAACGAGGTGGGGAAATCGGCCTTCATGGGGCATCCGGGACTGGGCGTGGTGGGGGTTCCCGGCTGGGGGCAGCCGGCGGATCCGGGCCAGCTCACCGCCCAGGCCGTCGGGGCCCTCGTGCTGGTCCTGTGGGGGTTCCTCGGCATGGGCGGCCCCGCGGCGCTGCTGCGCTGGGGATGGCAGCGGTGGGCCCGGCATCGAGGCCCGCTTCCGGCCTCCGGGGAGACCTCCGAAAACCGGGGATGAGCCGCTCGGCGGTCGGGGGCTTCCCAATGGTCAAGGTGATCACCCTCTACCGTGTGCCTGGGGATCCGGAGGCGTTTGAGCGCTGGTATGTGCAGCATCTGGCGCGGATCGAGCGCATCCCGCATCTGCGGCGGGTGGAGGTCTCCCGCATCTGGGGGACGCCGGCGGGGGCCTCTCCCTTCCATCTGATGGTGGAGCTGTATTTCGAGGACCGGGCAGCCCTGGAGGCCGCCCTGCGCTCCCCGGAGGCTGCTGAGGCGTCCGCCGATCTGGCGCGGGCCATGGCCGGCCAGGTGCTGGTGATGTTCGCGGACGCTTTCGAGGAGGAGCGACCGGCGGCGGGATGAGAGGTATTTGTAAATCGAAATTTATTTCGATCTACCACGCAACAAACGAGAATTTCCAATCTTCCCAGTTTTCTACCAGCCCGGCTTTGACAGGATTGTTCAAAATATAAGCGACAATTCGTTCGTATTCTTGCTGATTGCGAACGATATGATCATAACTTTCGTGGTGCCAGAAAGGACCGCTACGTCCTAGGACCAGGTTACAACGTCGGGCGGTGCGCCCTTTGAGTCGCTTAAGGGTATCGGCAAGCGGGTAGGGTGCTGTTGGACCGCGATGATGGATTTCGATTTCGTATCCAGTGGTATCTATCACCAAATGGACATGATTGGGCATCAAGCAGTAAGCAAGAAGACGATAACGCTCACCATCCATGGAATGAAGTTCATCTGCCACAACTTGGGCAATCTTCTCCTCTGTTAGCCAGCGAGGACTTCCGGCGAGGCAACGATCGAGCCAGGCATCAAAATGACTGAAGTATTTTTTGCTGAGCTTATAGAGCTTTTCGGTCTGCTCCCGGCCTTGAAGTTGAGAGAGAATGCGGGCTCGTTCGCGTTCACGCCACGCCTGAAGCTCTCGGATCACCTCTCGTGGCAGGGAGTTCGTCAGCCGAAAGGTGATGAAATACATCGCTCCACTCGGTATCCAATGTGGCAAATTGCGTCGGTAGAAATCGATCATAAGTTCTTCTAAAAAATAATCAAATTTCAGTATTTTCGAGATCTATTTTGTATTACTGGACTTGTTGGCACGATATAGCAAGCGCGCATTGAAACAAAATTCAATTTATAGTCCGAAATAAATTTCGGTTTACATTCCTCGCAGGCGACGGCGGACCTCGCGGCAGTGGGGGCAATCCCAGCCCACGTATTCCCGGCCGCAGGTGCGGCAGACCCGGGTCGGCAGGGGGGCGTCCTCGGAGAGGGAGGCCAGGATCAGGACGGCCTCATGCCCTTCGTAGGCGGAGAGCCACTCCTCCAGCGGGGTCTCGCCCATCCACCATCGCCCCTCGGGATCCCGGCGCAGGAGGCCTCGCAGGACCCGGGCCTCCAGCTCATAGGCCGCCGTGGCCAGCTCCAGCACGCTCGCTTTCCGCAAGGACATCCCGTTCCTCCTCGATTTCGTGGACCTCCGCTCGTTCTACCTCCAGCTGGCCATCTTTCAGGATGCGATAGCGATCGAAGTCCCGGGCCACCCAGACCCGGGGGAAGAGGGCCATCGCCTCCTGCCGGATCTCCCGCTCCCGGTAGCGTCGGGAGACATGGGTCAGGATCAGATGCCCCACCCCGGCCGCGCGGGCCAGCCCGGCCGCCTCGGCGGCGGTGAGATGGTCGTGGCGACGGGCCAGGTCCCGGTCCGCCTCCAGATAGGTGGCCTCGATCACCAGCGCCCCCACTCCCCGGACGGCCTCCACCAGATCGTCCACCCGACCCGCGTCCCCCACCAGGGCCAGGGACGCCCCCTCCACCGGTGGCCCCAGCACGTCGTCCGGCCTCACCACCCGCCCGTCGGGCAGGGTCACCGGCTCCCCCTGCACCAGGCGCCGGCGCTCCGGGCCCGGGGGGATCCCCAGGGCCTCGGCCTTTTCAACCAGGAAGGGCCGTCGCGGCTTCTCCCGAAAGAGATACCCCAGGCTGTCCCCGCCGCGATGGGTGACCGGGAAGGCGTAGACGCTGAGCTTCTCGTCCTCGAAGAGCAGTCCGGGCTCGATGACGTGGAAGGAGATCTCAATGGAGGGCCGCACCCCGCGCAGGACCACCCGGTAGATCAGATCCTTCACCCGCTCGATGGTCCCGCGACGACCGTAGATGGCCACGCGGGGGAGGATCTCCCAGCGCATCACCGTCGACAGAAACCCTGCCAGCCCCAGGATGTGGTCCAGGTGGGCGTGGGTGAGCAGGATGGTCTCCAGACGGCGGAAGCCCAGGCCGCTCTTCAGCAGCTGCCGCTGGGTTCCCTCCCCGCAATCCACCAGGAAGCGGCGGTCCTCGAACATCACCACGTGGGCGGGCAGCCCGCGCCGGATCGAAGGGGCGGAGGCGGAGGTGCCCAGGAAGACGATCTCGATCATCCCTCATCCCTCCACCGGGCGGACACGCACCTCGCCGGGGCCGCCCTCTTCCCCGATGACTTCAAAACGGTCCCCGACGAAGTGGCAGGCCACCCAGATACTGGTCAGCAGATGGGCGGTGATGCAGGAAGTGGTGAACCGGGAGGCCCCGGGCGAGAGGGCGAGCGGCAGGATCAGCTGATCGGCCAGATGCGGATCCACCGCCGCGCCGGAGCGATGGAAGGCGAGGAAGCCGGACACCGCTTCCTCGGCCACCCGCTCGGCCGGGAGGCCCTTCTTGCCGTAGGCGGAGGCCCCCGCCCGGATGTTCGCATATTCCGCGATCAGGAAGATCCCGGCCCCCGGCCCCGGGCTCTCCGCCAGGATCGCCTCCACCTCATCCGGAAGGCCGGCCTCCCGCAGCAGGCGGTTGGCCCGCCCGGCCATCCGCTTGGCGATCTCCAGGGGCAGATTGGAGACCGCCGCCCATCCCCACAGCCGGCGCAGCGGCCCCCGCTCAGTCAGGGTCAGCGGCTTCAGGCGATAGAGCCCCTCTCCCTCCAGCGGGCCATGAACGTAAAGATGGATCTCGCCACCCCCTGCGGGATACCAGCCCCAGCGCTCCAGATGGACTTCGGCGTGCAGGCCCATGCGGCTCAGGGTCGGCAGCAGCACGTCGCGCACGTAATGGAAGGGCGGGCTCCACGGCACATGGGTTCCTCCCCGCAGGGTGACCCGGGAGGATCCAGAGGCGTAGGCCAGGGGGAGCAGGATGGCCTGCAGGATCAGGGTGACCGAGCCGGCGCTCCCGCCGGCCCGCGCCGCTCCCACGTCAACGGTGTAAGCCCCCGGGGCGGGCGGCGATTGGGGGATGAAGGTGAGGGCGGTGGAGCCTAAGGCGGCGCCCTGGACCTGGGCGCGGCAGAGCGCAGCGGCGGCCTTCACCGCGCTGAGGTGCTGCGCCTGAAGGCCGGGATTGGGGCGTCGGGCCCGGATGTTCTCCACCCGCACCGGCCGTCCGGTGATCGCCGAGAGGGCCAGCGCCGAGCGCAGGATCTGCCCGCCGCCCTCGCCGTAGCTGCCATCCAAGACGATCATCGACAACGCCGCCGAAGACCTCCCCCGGGATGCCGGCCCTGTCATGGCTTCCCTCGTCCGTCCCACAGGATGACGGTTGAGGGATCGAATGGACGCCAGCGGTCGAGCCTCCCTTACGCGATCCGAATCGCCCGCAGACCGGCCACGCGTTCCAACTCCTCCGGGTTCGCCGTGATCAGAGCGGAGGCCTCGATCATGGTTCGACGCGCCCTGTCCCCCACCCCTTCCGCAGATCGGAGACCGCCTGCTTCTCCTTTCAGATCCTATGGAAGCGTTCCGAAGCGGTTCGCCGGCGCGCTCGAACCATCTCCGGCCGTTCCGTCCGCGCTCGCTCCACCGCTTCCGGGGAGCTCGAAGCGCCCGCGTGGATCATCCCCCGTTCCGACTCCTCTTTCCGAGCCTCCGCCCATGGGGTTCAGGCCTGCGCGAGCGAGCCCGCGGGCCTCGCCGAGAAGTCTTCCCTCATTATAGCCCAGAGGGAGAGCCCGACAGACGATCCGACGGCGTCGGGGCCATCGGCTCCAGGGTCCAGATCCGCCGGGTGTGGGCCCGCACGGCCTCCGGGCTCCAGGGCATCGGCCGGGCCCGGCCTGCATGCCAGAGGGGGAACTGATCGAAGTAATGCCGCGAGGTCGGGGATCCCCCTTGCCCGCCCGGGAGCACCGCCAGACAGCGGTCCCAGTCGCTCAGATCGGCGACGAAGCGCCAGGAGGGCAGCGCCCCCAGGGGGCCGCCGAGCTGATTGCCCTGGAAGCCGGCCTGCAGGGGAGTATCCCCATCCCCGCCGAGGGGGAAGGGCCCCCGATTGAACAAGGGCGCCAGCGCCGGCGCCTGGCCCAGGACGTGGCGGAGCGTCACCCGGTGGATCCGCCCCCACGTCCAGCGGGTGGGGTCCTGCCCCAGCCGCTTCCGGAGCCAGCGGACCGCCTCGCGGAAGGCCTCCGCCACCCATTCGACGGCCGGGCGCTCCCCCAGCCAGAAGGGATCCCCGCGGCGGAGGAGGGCCCGCAGGGCATGGGGAGCGGTGCGATAGAACGAGTGGCCCGGCAGGAAGACGTTGAGGGACTCCCCCAGATACCGGCGCCATGCCGAGCGGAGCCGGGGCTCCAGGAGGCGGCGAAGCAGCCACCATTCGACGGCTGCCACCACCGTCGGCGCCACCGCTCCGGCATCCATCCGCCCGTCCCATGCCTTGACCTGGGCCAGCAGCCACGCCTCGTCCGCATCCCCCGGCTCCACCTGCGCCAGCCAGGGCTTCCACTCCAGGGCTCCCAGGGAGACCACATCCGTCTGGATGGTCAGGCAATCCGCCGCCGTGAGGGCCGGCGTGGATTCCAGCCGCTCCCGGATCCGCCGCGCCCGGTGATCCGGCATCCATTCGGCGCTGATGAAGTAGGGATAGCGCGGGCCCACGATGCGATGGTTGGCGGTGACCACCTGCCCCTCAGGAGGATCGAAGGCGAAGGGAAGCGCTTCAAAAGGGATCTCCCCTACCCACTCGAACTCCCCGCTCCAGCCCGGGACCGGAACCAGGCCGTGGCCCTGACGCCGGATGGGGATGCGGCCGGCCATCTGATAGCCGATGTGCCCTTCCCGATCCGCGTAGACGAAGTTGAGAACCGGGGCCGGCCAGCGGCGCAGGGCCTCCCGGAACTCCTCCCAACCGGAGGCCCGGTTCAGCCGGAGGATCGCCTCCCACCACGTCTCCGCCTGGGCCCCCGCCCAGGCCAGGGCCAGGCCGATCCGGGGCCAGGGGATCCCCTCCGGCTCATACTCCGGGAGGAGATCGGTGAGCACCGGCCCGTGACGGGTGACTCGCATGCGGAAGCGCTCCGGAGCGCGCGCGCCGCGCACCCGGATCTCGATCTCCCGCACCTCCGCCTCCGCCCATCCCTCGGGGGTCTCATACCGCAGCGGGTTCTCCGGATCGAAGCGCTCGATGAACCAGTCCTGGGTGTCGGCGAGGACCGCCGTGGCCCCCCAGGCGATGGCCGCGTTGTGCCCCAGCACGACGCCGGGCAGGCCCGGGACGGTCACGCCGGCGACGGCGAACCCCTCCGGCTCGCAGACCAGATGCTGCTCATACCACAAGTTGGGCAGGGAGAGAGGAAGATGGGGATCGTTGGCCAGCAACGGCTGTCCGGTGGCGGTGCGGGAGCCGGCCACCACCCAGTTGTTGCTGCCGATCCCTTCCCGGGGGCCGAGCCAGCGGGCCAGGGCGCCATACATCGAAAGCAGTCTCTCGGCCATCGGTTCGATCCCCATCGTCTCGGGGAAGAGGGCCGTCTCTCCGAAGACCGCCTCAGGCTCCAGATCCGCTGCGCGCTCCCCCAGGGCCTGGGCCATCGCCACCCGGCACAGCTCGCTGTCCCAGTTCCACGAGAGGGACCAGGCCACCACCAGCCCCCAGGCCGCGCTGTGCAGCGGGGTCCAGGGGAAATCCGGGAGGGGGACCAGGCGGTCCTCGATGCCGGACGGGCCGCACCGGAACGCGGCGGTCACCCCGGCCGCGTAGGCCTCCAGCAGCGATCGGAGCGGCGGCGGGATCCGCTCCAGGCCGGCCCGGGCGTGCTCGGCCCAGCCCACCCCCCGGGCGAAGCGATCCATCTCCAGCCCCATCGGGCCGAAGACCTCGCTCAGACGGCCCAGGGCCACCAGGCGGTTGAAGCGCATCTGCCATCCTCGATCCCGCCCGTGGACGAACCCCTGGGCGAAGAAGAGATCCGCCAGCGTGCGGGCCTCGATATGGGGGATCCCCCATTCATCGAACCGGATCTCCACCCGATCCTTCAGGCCTTCGAGCCGGAACAAACGGGAACGGGCCATCGGCGACCTCCGGGATTAGGGTCCGGGAAGGACGGTGCGGTTATCATGATGAGGGATCTTCCGGAAAGAGGAAGAATCTCCTCAAGGTCGGGAACACGCATGGAGCGGATGGGCGATGGTTGAGCTGCGTGGGGTGTGGTTCGGATACGGGGGGCGGTGGCTCTTCCAGGATTTCTCGTGGTCGGTGGAGCGGGGGGAGGCCTGGGCGATCATCGGCCCCTCCGGGTGCGGGAAGACGACCTTGCTTTACCTGCTGGCCGGGTTGCGCCGGCCCCAGCGGGGGGAGATCCGGATCGACGGACAGCCCTTGCGACGGCCGCGCCCGCGCACCGGCCTGATCCTTCAGGATTACGGGCTCCTGCCCTGGGCCACGGTGTGGGAGAACGTCGCCCTGGGCCTGCGCATCCGTCGCTTCTACGGGCCGGACGGGCGTCACGCGCCGGCGGACGCGCCGGTGGCGGAGATCGAGGGGCCGGTGAACGCCTGGCTGGAGCGCCTGGGGCTGGCCGCCGTGCGGGATTATTACCCGGGGCAGATCTCGGGGGGGCAACGCCAGCGGACGGCCATCGCCCGCGCCCTGGTGCTGAAGCCGGACCTGCTGTTGATGGACGAGCCTTTCGCGTCGCTGGATGCGCCCACCCGGGAGGACCTGCAGGAGCTGACCTGGCGTTTGAAGGAAGAAGAGGCCCTGACCCTGATCCTGGTCACCCACAACATCGAGGAGGCCGTCTTCATGGGCCAGCGGATCATGGTCCTGGGCCAGCCGCCCCATACGGTGCCGGTCGTCGTGGAGAACCCCGGGGCGGGGGATCCGGCCTTCCGTGGGACAGCGACTTACTCGGAGCAGGTGGAGCGGCTGCGCCGGGCCCTGCGGAGCCCGGCCGGCCCGGGGTGATCCGGGCGTCCTCACCGGGCTTCCCGGGCCTCGCGGCGGGCCAGCCGTTCCGCCCGGCGCTGGTCGGCTTCCTCCGCCTTCCGTCGTTCCTCCTCGGTCTCCAGGATGAGCGGGGGCACCGGGGCGGGCCGGCCGTCGCGGTCCAGGGCCACGTAGACGAAGTAGGCGGTGGCGGTCAGCCGGCGTTCGCCGGTCAGCAGGTCCTCCGCCTCCACCTGGATCTCCACTTCCATGGAGGTCCGCCAGGCCTGGGTCATGCGCGCCCGCACGTGCACCAGGTCCCCCACGTGGACTGGGGCGCAGAACTGGATGGAGTCCACCACCACCGTCACCGTGGGCCGGCGGGCGTGGCGGGAGGCGACGATGGCCCCTGCCTCGTCCATGAGCTTCATGATCCATCCGCCGTGGACGTTGCCCAGGATGTTGGCGGATTCCGGCTGCATGATCTGGGCCAGCACCACCTCGCTGTCTTGTATGCGCTTCCCTTCCATGGCGAAGGCTCCGGCCGAACGATGGTGGATGGAGATCCGAGCGGCCCGGCGTCCCGGCGTGGTCCGGTTCACTCCGGCTCCGCCGGCACCAGGCGCATGAAGCGCCGGCGGCCGACCTGAAGCACCCGCGGCCGATCCACCTGAATGATCGTCTCCACCTCGGAGAGGGTCTCCCCATCCAGGCGCACGCCGCCCTGGCGGATCAGGCGGCGGGCCTCGCTCCGGCTGGGGGCCATCCCCGTGAGGACCAGGAGGTCGACCAGCGGCTGCGGCCGGGAGAGCAGGAAGGTGGGCATCTCCTCCGGATAGGCCCGCTCCTGGAACACTGTGCGGAAGTGGGCCTCCGCCCGCTCCGCCGCCTCCTCCCCGAAGAAGATCGAGACGATCTCCCGGGCGAGCTCCATCTTCACGTCCCGGGGATGGAGGGTTCCCTCCCGCAGCCCTTGCTCGATGGCGGCGATCCGCTGCGGCGGATATCGGGTGAGCAGCTTGAAGTAGGTAGGCATCACCTCGTCCGGGATGCTCATCACCTTGCCGAACATGTCCTCCGGGGTGGTGTTCAGCGGGATGTGGTTGCCCAGGGATTTGGACATCTTGCGCACCCCGTCGGTGCCCGGCAGCAGCGGGAGCAGGATGGCCACCTGGGGCCGCTGGCCGAAGGCTTCCTGGAGCTTCCGCCCGGCCACCACGATGTTGAACAGCTGGTCGGTCCCGCCGATCTGCACGTCGGCCTGCAGGGCCACCGCGTCGTAGCCCTGCATCAGCGGGTAGAACAGCTCGTGCAGGAAGATGGGATCCCCGATGTCCAGCCGCGCGGAGAAGGACTCGCGGGCCAGGAACTGCTGCACCGTGAAGTGGGAGGCCAGGTGGATGAGATCCCGGAAGGTCAGGCTGGAGAGCCATTCCGCGTTGTAGCGGATGATGGTCTTCTCCGGATCCAGCACGCGGAAGGCCTGCTCGGCGTAGGTGCGGGCGTTGGCCTCCACCTCCTCGGGGGACATCAGGGCGCGCCCCATCAGGTGGCCGGAGGGATCTCCGACCAGGGCCGTGAAGGTGCCGATGACCAGGATGGTCTCGTGGCCGAGATCCTGGAACTGGCGGAGCTTGCGCAGGGGCACCGTGTGTCCCAGGTGCAGGTCGCTGGTCCGGGGGTCCACCCCCAGGTAGACCCGCAGGGGGCGCCCTTCCTGGAGGCGCTCCCGCAGCTCCGCCTCCATTGTCCGGCGCAGCGTCTCATCGCCGTATTCGGTCCCCTGCATCAACAGGGCCACCTGTTCATCGATGGACATGCGCGTCATCCCCGCCTCCTCTCAAGCCTCCCTGACGGGTTGCCTTCGAAGCGTGTGGGCTCCTTGCCGTGTGCCCGGCCTCCCGGGATCGGGGCTTTCCCATCGCCGCGAACGGATGGGGTCAACTTCAACAGTATGCCATGGAGAGGATGGATCGCCAAGCTCCGGGGCGGCGTGGAGAAGGGACGCGTCGCCCCCGCCGCGTTCGACGCTGCGGCGTGGATGTAGCAACTCGGGGGCAGGATCAGGGGAGAAGTCTGCCGAACTCCATCCCGGTTTATTCTCCGAGGATCCGGGATGGTCCGGCTACAGGCCGTTGAGGCGGCGGGCGGCATCGCGGCCCCTGGGGGTCAGCTCGATGACCTCCGTTCCGGCCACCCGGCGGATGCGAACGAGTCCTTCTTTCTCCAGCTCCCTCAGGACGGGCTCGATGTCTTCCACGAACGTGAGGATGGCGGCCGCCAGCTCCAGCGGAAAGGCCCGGCCGCGCCGCGAAAGCTCGACCAGGATGTCTTTCCGCAACTTCCTGCGCGCCTCCTCTCGCTCCTGCTGATGAGTTTCCTCCTCCTGCAGCATCGAAAGATGCCGGGAGGCCTGGGCCAGGGCTTCCTCGGATTCGGCCAGGGCTTCGACAGCGGGGGGGCTTTCTCCTGCCTGCGCCGCGAGGGCCCGGGTGATCTCGCTCAGCTTCCGGGTCACATCGGAGAGGGTCTTCACGATCTCCAGTAGATCCGATTTCCGAGGGGAGGCCAGGACGGTCTCCGACATGTCGTCCTCCTCTTTATCCCACAGGGCGCGATCCTGCATCTCATTTTCGCCACCCCTCCCGGTCCCCTTGAGCAGATCCAGAGGGCCAAAGGAGGAAATCCCAAGGCCATTTTACCCGCAAAGAAGAGCCGGATCAACGCCGGATGGTCCTCATTCGTCTCCTATGGCCCCCAGGCCACCCGCTGGCTCAGCGGATCGGGGAGATGCTCCCCCAGGTCCAGGATCTTGCGGGGGGTGCCGCCGGCGGCCGGGATCAGATACACGCCCCATCGGCCGTCGGCGTCCGAGAGATAGGCGATCCAGCCCCCGTCCGGAGACCAGGCGGGCCCGATCTCCTGCCCGCCTCCCGAAGTGAGCGCCCGGAAGAAGCCCTGGGGGGTGGCGATCACCAGGTCCCAGCTTCCCTGAACGTCCGTGGTGTAAACCAGAGCGGAGCCATCCGGGGACCAGGCGGCCTGGAGGTCGTTGGGGTGCTGGCTCAAGCGGACGGGGGCGCTGGCCCCCGGCGGCAGCAGCAGCAGCCCGCACCCGCCGGCCGCGCAGCCGGTCCACGCCAGCGTCCCCTGGGCGCTCCAGGCGGGGAACCGTCCGGTCGCGATCCGCTGGGCCTGGCCGGGCTCCTGGAGGTTCAGGACCCGGATCCCGCCGGCTCCGTCCATGAAAGCCAGATGCTGGCCATCCGGGGCCCAGGTGGGCCATGCGGCCCCGGGCCCGGCGATCTGCACGGTCTCCCCGCTCTCCAGGTCCCGGATGAACAGCCCGACCCCGGCGACCCGGTAGGCCAGCCGTCGGCCGCCCGGTTGCCAGGCCGGCTGATCGGCTCCCACCGCCACCCGGAACCCCCGTCCGCTGGCCTCGATCACATAGAGCACGTAGGTTCCCGCATCCGAATCGTAGAGCGCGTAGGCGAGGCGGCCCACCGGGATGGGCGGCGGGAGCGGGGTGCCTCCGCCGGGGAGGGTCCCCGGGATGGGGGTGGGGGTGGCCAGCAGGCAGCGCGCCCCGGCTTCCTGAGCTTTGGCCTGCACCGCGGGGTCGTCGAACAGGCGCAGGGCGGCCTGATACTGGGCCTCCGCCGGGCAGCTCTCCCCCTGGGCGGTCAGGAGGTCGCCGTAGGCCACGTGGGCCTGGAAGAGCCGGCGCGCGGTGTCCCGGTATCCCGGGGCCAGGGCATAAATCTCCCGGAGCCGCCGGATCGCCTCCGCCCAGTTCACTCCCCAGTGGTCCCGGGCGGCGAGATACAAAGCGGCGAGGCGGTAAGCGGTGGCCGCTTCAGGCGGAAGCGGTCCCAGGCGGGCTGCCTGGTCCAGGTAGAAAAGGCCTTCGGCCAGGCGATCCTCGGGATCCTGGAGCAGCTGCATGCCGTGCCGGAGGGCCGCCTCCCGCAACAGGGCGCTTACCTCCGCCGCCCGGAACGCCGGATCCCGGTTCCGGATCTGCAGGAGGAGCTCGACGGCCCGGGGCAGGTCGCCGGCCTCGTAGGCCTTGCGGGCGGTTTGAAAGGCATCCTCCAGGAGGATCTCCGGCGGGAGGGAGGTGGGGGTGGGTCGGGCGGCGATGCGGCGCTGGGCCTCGGCCCGGGCCGCTTCCACGGTGGGGTCGCCCGGGCGCAGCCGCGCGGCGGCTTCGAGGAAGGCCAGGGCCCGTTCCTCCTGGCCGGCGTCCAGGAGGTCCATCGCCTGGCGGACCGCGGCGTCGGCCGTGGCCTGGATCTGCCGGGCCTGTTCGGCTTTCCCGCGCTCCCAGCCCATCCGCCAGCCGGCCAGGGCCATCCCGCCGATCAGGGCGAGGGAGAACAACGCCATCGAGGCGCCGGCCAGCCCCCGGCGCATCCGTCGGGACCATGTCATCCTTGCGGTTTCCTCCGGTGAATTCCCCGGGCTCCTGCAGGCCTTCCGTCCTGGGCGGCCGGATGCAAGGAAAGATCAAAGAGGAACCCGGCGGGTCTTATTCTCCCTGGAGCTCCGAGAATTGAGGAGGCCTCCTCCAGGTCACAGATCTGCGGCGAACTCTGCCTGCTGGTAGCGGCCGCCTTCTCGACCTGCGACGCGGAGATGACCGAAAGCAACCGGGCGGCGGAGTCCAGCACCCGGCAGGCGTCGTCGCTGGAGAAGGCCTCCTGATGCGCCCCCTTGTTCCGCCGGTCCCGGAGCTCCGAAACCGGACTCCGCTCCGTCTGGCCCCAGGCCCGGTGGTTGGTCATCGCGATGGCTCACTCTCCCTCGATCTTCACCCCGCGTTGCTCGAAGTCCCTGACGATGCCGTCGTAGACCGCCCTTGCCAGAGCCACTGCGCGGTGGGCATCCTCCCAGGTGGCCTCTGGCCAGTCCCCCGGGTAGCGGGCCTCCACCGCCCACGCCGTTAGTTCGGCCAGGTCTGGATGTTCCTGCTTTACGGACCAACCCGGCGGCAGGAGGTTGCGGAGAGCGTCCAGGTTATGCCAGAACGGCACCTCCATATCCTCCAGGATCAGAGCGGCCTTCAGGGCCTTCTCCGCGGCCTGTTGCGCGAACCAGCAAATATGGCGAGGGATGCTCTGGGTCTGGGCCGCCAGCTGCTCTGCCTCACGCAGGTCTTCCCCGGCGAACCGAAGCCAGCGCAGCGCCTCGCCGGCCCGTTCAGTTGCGTTCATAGAGCACCTTGCCCTCCCGGAGCGCCGCGTGGAGCACATCTCCCTTCACATGACCCCGCCGCTCCAGCTCCTCTGGAGTGCTCACAATGACATCCGTAGCCACGGGCAGATCGCTGAGGGCTCGGAGGATCTCCACCATGGCCCGCCGCTTGTGGGCCACCTCCGGCAGAACCACCAAAAGGTCCACGTCGCTCCACGGGCCGGCTTCTCCCCGGGCCCGGGAGCCGAACAGGATGATGCGCACGGGATGAAACCGTTCAACGATGCGCTGGACGATAGTGTGAATGATGTCTTCGCTCAGAGGTGCTGCATGAATCATTCGCGCTTACCTTTGAACTCATCTCAAAACCCGGGTATCCAGTTGTAGTATACCCTGTCTCTGGACGACCTGCCTGGGAGGGGAGGGCCGATGGGGTTTCAGGAGCGGACCGATGAACCGTGGGCCTTCATTGCACCTTTCCTGCCACCCAGGGCCAAAACCGGAAGACCTCGGGTGGAGGACCACAAGGTCCTCCACGGGATCCTGGATGTGCGGGTTACCGGCTGCCGGTGGTGCGATCGGCCTCGCCCATATGGCGCCTATCAGACCGCCTGGCGGCGGTTTCCAGAACTCCAGGAGAAGGGGGTCTGGCACCAGATCCTGCAAGCCCTTCTGGACTGGGGGTATACGCTGGGGAAGGTGAAGGTGGAGGCGGTGGCGGTTGATTCCACACGGGTGGAGGCGAAAAAAGGGGGGAAGGGGGTGTGTCCCAATTTTGTCGGGCCTCGCCGCGTTGTAGGACAACTGCTCGCAGTTGTCCTACGATTTTGGGACACACCCGGGGAAGGAGTAGGGATCGATGGGCATAAGAGGCGAAAAGGGACCAAAGTGCACGTTTTGGTGAATGAAGATGGGCTTCCCTTGAGGGTGGTGGTGGGGCCTGGGAATGCGCACGATCGCCGTCGGCTGGAGGAGGCGCGGGGGGCCTGCGGGGGAAGCGAGGCGCGGACGCGGCCGAAGGGGGTGGATGCGGATGCGGCGGATGATGCGAAGGCGATTCGGGAGGGGTTGCGGCGGCGGGGGATTCGGGCGGGCATTCCGAAGAATCCGCGGCGGGGGAAGCGAACCCGAGGGGGAAAGCGGGCGTTCTGGCGTCGGAAGGCTGATCGGAGGGCTCGAAGCAGTGCGGAGCGGTTCTTCGGGTGGCGGAAAGGAGGGTTCCGAAGGTGGACCGTTCGGCACGAAAGGCGGCTGTCCATCTTCCTGGCCTTCGTCCTCCTCGCCGGCTTCCTCATCGCCTGGAGAATTTTGAGATGAGTTCAAGAAGAGAGACCCCAGAAGGGGGCGTTACGCCCTCCTGCCGCCTGTGGCGGGGCTGCCGCCTCCGCCGTCGGGAGGCGGCAGCCCCGGGTGCTTCCCGCAGTCAGGCGGTGGCGGGGACCGGCTGGGCGACCTGGGGGACCGCGGCCCGCAGGACCGGGCGGAACTTGTAGCCGTAGGCGATCACGCCCCGCTCCCCCTGCCGATGGAGGACGCGGGTGACCATCTCCACGGGCATGCCGATGTAAACCTCCTCCGGCAGCACATCGGTGAGCATGGCCGAGACCAGGGGACCCTCTTCCAGCTTCACGAGGGCCACGACGTAGGGGGCCTGGTCCTCATAGCCGGCGGGAGGCTCATAGACCACCGTGTAAGAATACACCTCCCCGCGGCCGGAGAAGGGATAGGGGGTGCGGGCCGGCCGCTGGCACTCCGGACAGATGTCCCGGGGCGGGAACAGGCGCGCCCCGCAGCCTTCGCAGATCTCTCCTTCCAGGACGTAGCGTTGCCGTCGTCCTCGCCAAGCGCGTGCCGGATGCATGGGAAACCTCCTTTCAATCCATCGCTTCCAGGATGTGGGTGATCACCGTGGCGCCGGTGCCGCCGATGTTCTGGGTCATCCCCAAACGGGCATGGGGGATCTGGTTCGGGCCCGCCTGGCCCCGCAGCTGCAAGACCGCCTCCACGATCTGATAGAGGCCGGTGGCGCCCACCGGATGCCCCCGGGCCTTGAGCCCGCCCATGGTGGCGATGGGCAGCCGCCCCTCCCGGAAGATCGCCCCCTCCAGGGCCAGGGCCACCCCGCGCCCGCGGGGGGCGAAGCCGCTGGCCTCCAGGGAGAGGGCCGCCATGATCGTGAAGGCATCATGCAGCTCGAAGAAGTCGATGTCCTCCGGGCCCACCCCGGCCTGCTGAAAGGCCCGATGGGCGGAGAGGGCCACCGCCTCCAGCCAGAGCGGATCCCGTCGGTCATGCAGCGCCACGGTGTCGGTGGCGACCGCCGAGGCCCGGATGCGCACCGGGCGCTCCTGGAAGGCCCGGGCTTCCTCCGCCGGGCACAGGATCACCGCCGCCGCCCCATCGCAGACCGGCGAGGCATCGAGCAACGTGATGGGATCGGCGATCATCCGGGCCGAGGCGAAGGCCTCCGCCGTGATGGGGAACCGCAACATGGCATACGGGTTGTGGACCGCGTTGCGATGGGCGTTGATGGAGAAGGGGGCGAAGTCCTCCCGGCGGTAGCCGTGTTCGTGCATGTAACGGCGCATCAGCAGGGCGTTGAGGGCGGTGAAGGTGAGCCCGTGCACCGCCTCGTATTCCGCGTCCGCCGCGGTGGCCAGGGCCGCGGTGATCTGCTCCCCGGAGGCGTCGGTCATCTTCTCCATCCCCACTACCGCCACCCGGTCCGCCAGCCCGCCGGCGACCATGGCGTAGCCCAGGCGCAGGGCCGCCGCGCCCGAGGCGCAGGCGGCTTCGACTTTCATGGCCTCCACGCCGTGCATCCCGGCGAAATCGACCACCAGCGCGCCCAGGTGCTCCTGGGCCTCGATCTGACCCGAAAGCATGTTCCCGACCAGCAGGGCGTCCACCCGCTCCACCCCAGCGTCCCGCAGGGCGGCCTCCAGGGCCTCCAGGGCCAGCTCCCGCAGCCCCCTGCCCCAGTGTTCCCCCACCGGGGTCTGACCGATGCCGATGATGGCAACCTCTCGCATCGGACCTCCTTATCCTTCCGTGTCCATCACGATCTTGCGGCGATAGCGCGCATACGTGGCGTAATCGATCACGACCCGCCGGGCGATGTAATCCCGGGTCCGAGGCGCCCGGCCCCGGCGCTCCTGGATGGCCTCGGTGACCACAAAGGAGAAAGCGTCGGATCCCGCTCCGGAACCGAAGGAGACCGCCAGGATCCGATCGCCGGGTTGAGCCTCGTCCAGGATGGCCGTGAGCCCGATGAGACAGGACCCGGCATAGGTGTTGCCGATCTCATCCACCAGCAGGCCGGTCCGGATCTGCTCGGGGCGGAACCCGAGCATCGCCGCGACCTTCTGGGGGAACTTGACGTTGGGCTGATGGAAGACCGCGTAGGCGTAATCCTCCGGCCGCATTCCCAGGGCCTCCATCAGGCGCCGGGCGGCCTCGGTGATGTGATGGAAGTAGGCGGGCTCGCCGGTGAAGCGCCCTCCGTGCTCCGGGTAGCGGGCGTGGGCCCGCCGCCAGAAGTCCGGGGTGTCCGTCACGTAGGAGAGGGAGCCCTCCAGGACCGCCAGGCTCTCCTCGGCGGGGCCGATGAGGAAGGCCGCTCCCCCGGCCCCGGCGGTGTATTCCAGGGCGTCCCCCGGCCGTCCCTGGGCGGTGTCCATCCCGATGGCCATGGCGTAATCCGCCATCCCGGAGCCCACCAGGCCCACCGCCGCCTGCATCGCCTCGGTCCCCGCCTTGCAGGCGAACTCCCAGTCGCCGGCCTGCACGAAGGGCGTGGCCCCGAGGGCCTCGGCGACGATGGTGCCGCTGGGCTTGACCGCATACGGGTGGGACTCGCTGCCCACCCACACCGCCCGCAGGCGGTTGGGCGGGATGCCCGCCCGGGCCAGGGCGTTGCGGGCGGCTTCGATGGACATGGTCACCACGTCCTCATCGGGCCCGGGCACTGCTTTCTCCCGGATGGGGGGCGGCTCCGCCCCGCCGGTCCATAGCCGGGAGATCTCCACGCCCGGCAGCCGGTAACGGGGGACGTAGGCGCCGTAGCCCACGATCCCCACCGGCCGGGCCGGTTTCATGATCCGATGGCCGTTCTCCAGCATCGGAAACCTCCGATCGGTGACTGTTCGCTCGTTTCTTCGCCGGGATGGGTCCACAACGGAAGCGCCATCAAACGTCGCGGTGAAAGGTGCCGAAATGGATTTCGGCTTACTCAGGAGGGGCTTTCGCCCCGCGCTTGGGCTTCGATCCTGCCAGGGTCGCGAAGGTCGCGGCGGAAGCCGCTCCTACGAAAATCGGTTTTTGGTAGGAGGGGCTTTAGCCCCGAACCCCTTTGTCTTCGATGACGCAGAGGTCGCGGCGAAAGCCGCTCTGATAACTCTGAACCTCCGTCCTCGATGACGTAAAGGTCGCGGCTAAAGCCGCTCCTACAAAAAGACGGTTTCTGTAGGAGGGGCTTTCGCCCCGAACCTCTCGTTTTCGATGACGCAAGGGTTGCGACGGAAGCCGCTCCGGCAACGCCCAGCCTCTGGTTTTCGATGACGGAAAGGTCGCGGCTGAAGCCGCTCCTGCAGGATGGTTTCCCCCATTCGTGTATTCGTGCTCCCGATTCGTGGACGGCCCCTTATCTCTCGTCATCATCGGTCGCGGCGGAGGCGGCTCCCACCCCATTGCGTTCAGGGGCCGGGTTCCCAGCCCAGCGCCCGGCGCAGCTGATGGAGATGGGCGATGTGGTCCCGCTCGTGCCACGCCGCCCGGCGCAACACCTTGCGGGGGGACCAGAACTCCCCCTCCACGCCGACCACGAGGGACCGGCCGATCCAGTCCTGAAGGGCCTGCTCCAGGGCCCGGCGCACCGTCTCCAGGTGCGCCCATACCTCGGCGGGGGGATCCTTCACCTCCCGTCCTAAGCGGCTGAGATACCAGTTCTCCCCCCGGGCCACATGGCGCAGGACTCCCCGCATGGACCATCGCTGGCCGGGCAGCACGGTATCCAGGACCGGGTCGGGCAGCCCGGCCACCGCCGCCTGCAGGTCCTTCCGGGAGGCGGCCAGCACCTGCAGGGCGAATTCCACCTCCTCCTCGGTCAGCGGCCGCCAGTCGTCCAGGAACCAGGCGTTGATCTCGCGGGTGCCGCCCCGCTCGAATCGCTCGTTGATGGTGTAAACCTCGAAGATCTCCACCACCCGGAAATCCTCCGGGACGCCCGGGCTGGCGGCGGGGATGCCATGGGCGCCCAGCCAGGCGAAGTAGTCTCGAATGGCCTCGGGGATCCGGGCCAGGACCTCCCGTTCGGTAGGGCCGAAGGCGAAGCAGCCCGGGTAATCCAGGACCCAGGCCAGATGCCCGCCTTCCGCGCCGCGCTCCAGACCCACGCGATAGGGCACCGGAGTTATCCCCCTTTGTGGATTTCCCCTGCCTGAGCCCGCCAGGCCTGCAGCAGCTCGCGAGCGCGGGCCAGGCGGATGTTCCCCTCCGCCACCATCTGATCGGCGATGGCATCGATCTCGGCCCCGGTGGCGCCGGCGGCCATGGCGATCTGCCGGGCGTGCAGGGCCATATGCCCTCGCTGGATCCCCTCCGTCGCCAGGGCCCGCAGGGCCGCCAGGTTCTGGGCCAGGCCCACGGCCGCCATGATCTCGGCCAGCTCCCGGGCAGAGGTGACGCCCAGGATCTTCAACGCCACCCGGGCCAGCGGATGAGCCTGGGTGGCTCCCCCCACGATCCCCACGGCCAGGGGCAGCTCGATCCGTCCGCACAGGGCGCCGGTTTCGTCCTGCCACCATTGGGTGAGGGGACGGTAGCGGCCGTCCCGGGCGGCATAGGCGTGGGCGCCGGCCTCGATGGCCCGCCAGTCGTTGCCGGTGGCCAGGGCCACGGCGTCGATGCCGTTCATGATCCCTTTGTTGTGCGTCGCCGCCCGGTAAGGATCCACCTCCGCCAGGGCCTGGGCCTCCAGGATCCCCCGGATCACCTGATCGCCCGGCAGCTCCGGCGTCCCCAGGGCCTCCGCCGGGATCCGCACCTCGGCCCACGCCCGCCGGCGGTCCGCCAGGTTCGAGAGGATGCGCAGCACCACCCGCCCTCCGGTCGCCCGGGCGATGAGGGGAGCCACGGCCTCGCAGACCGTGTTGACCGCGTTGGCCCCCATCGCGTCCCGGACGTCGTAGAAGAGATACACGACCAGCATCGGCCCCACCGGGGACTCGGGGAAGGAGGCCACCTCCAGGCCGCGGAAGCCGCCGCCCCGGGCCACGATGGAGGGGGTCGCCGCCTCCGCCACCACCCGGATCTCCTCCTGAAGGTCCTCCACCGCCCGGGCCGCCGCCGAGAGATCGGGCAAGTCCACGACCTGGATCTGGCCGCGCATGAGGGGCTCCTCGCTGCCCGCCCGGAACCCACCCCCTGCCCGGGCCAGCCGGGCGGCGTGGGAGAGGGCGGCCACCACCGAGGGCTCCTCGATCACCATCGGGATCAGGACCTCCCGGCCGTTGACCTGGAAGTTCACCGCCACCGCGAACGGAAGGGCGAACCGGCCGATCACGTTCTCCACCATGTGATCGGCTTCTTCCAACGTTAAACCCCCGCTGTTCAGCCAGGCCTGCTCCTCTGGGGTCAGGCCGGCCTGTTCGGCCACCCAGCGGGCCCGCTCCGAGAGCGGGAGGCGATAGAACCCCGGATAGCGAGATGTGCGCACGGACATAGCAGAGGGAATCTTACCGGGGGGGAGCTGTCAAAACCTCTCAGGATCCACCGCCCATCCCTCTCCGGAAAACGGACCCCGGTTCTCTAACCGGCTGCCAACGCCCTTGGGATCGGGGGTGTTGGGGGATTTGACCGCCGCCTGCAATCGTGCAAAATCGAAATGACCGCACACTTCTGAGGGAGCGGGATCTCCGGGACGGATGATGGACGACAGTTCTCTATTGCTACGCTGGCTGGTGGTTTTCGGCCTGATCGGCCTGAACGCGTTTTTCGCGGCGGTGGAATACGCCGTGGTCTCGGCCCGGCGGAGCCGCATCGCTGTGCTGGCGGAGTCCGGAAATCTGGCTGCGCGGACCGCCCTGCGCTGGCTGGAGGACGCTCGGCATCGGGACGAGATCCTGGCCACGGTGCAGGTGGGGATCACCATGGTCGGGCTGGCCCTGGGCTGGTTCGGGGAACGCACCCTCGCGGCCACCCTGGACCGCCTGTTGCGCCTCCCTCCGCCCGCCCCCCTGGTCCGCAGCCTCCTTCAGGTCCTCCCGCTCCTCCTGAACCTGACCTTCATCCTGGGCCTTCAGATCGTGCTGGGGGAGCAGGTGCCCAAGATCGCCACCCTGCGGGCCTCCGAGCGTGTGCTCCTGGTCGCCCTGGGCCCCATGCGGGTGATCTACTGGCTCTTGCGCCCGCTGGTCTGGCTGCTGCACCGGTCCACCGACCTGGTGCTGCGCGCCCTGCGGATCTCCGCGGACGGTTATGGGATGATGTATACCATTGAGGAGCTGAAGCGGATCGTCGACGAGTCGGGGGAGGCCGGGCTCCTGGAGCCGGAGGCGCAGGAGATCCTGGAGGCGGTGTTCGACCTCGGGCAGATCCCCGCCCGCCAGATCATGGTGCCCCGGACGGAGATCGTGGCCGTCCCCGCCGATGCGTCCCTCGACCAGATCCTGGAAGCCGCCATCCGCACCGGCTACGACAAGTTCCCGGTTTACGAAGGAGATCTGGACCACATCATCGGGGTGGTGCATCTGCGGGAAGCCCTGGCCGCCTGGCGCGACGGACGACCCGTCCGGGCCCGCGATCTGTGTCGCGAGGTGATGGTGGTGCCCGACTCCATCCGCGTGGACGACCTGCTCCGCCAGTTCCGGGAGCGGGAGGAGCACCTGGCCATCCTGGTGGATGAATTCGGAGGGACCTCGGGCCTGGTCACGTTGCGGGATGTGCTGGAGCAGCTGGTGGGGGAGCTCCACGAGCGGATGGAGTCCAGGGAGCCGGACGTGGTGGCCATGCCCGATGGCTCCTATCTGATCAGCGGGTTGCTTCCGATCCAGGAGGTCAACGAACGGTTCCAGCTGGACCTGCGGGATCCTTACTATGAAACCATCGCCGGGTTCGTGCTGGGCCGGCTGGGCCGCATCGCCCGGGTGGGGGACGAGGTGGAGGCCGGCGACGTGCGCCTGCGGGTGGAGGCCATGGACGGTCTGCGCATCGCCCGCCTCCGCCTGATCCCCCGGCGGGCCCTCCCGGCCTCCGCCGGATGAGGACGACAGACCTCAGCGACCCGAACGGAGGAGGGAGCGGATGCCCCGACCGGACGGCCGTTCGAACGACGCCCTGCGACCGGTTCGCTTCCGCCTCGGTTTCACGGAATACGCGGAGGGCTCGGTGTGGATCGAGGCCGGGCGCACCTGGGTGCTGTGCAACGTCACCGTGGAGGAGAGCGTCCCCCCCTGGCTGAAAGGGCAGGGCCGGGGCTGGCTGACGGCGGAATACGCCATGCTGCCCCGGAGCACCCACACCCGGACGCCCCGGGAGGCCGGGTTGCAGAGCGGGCGGACGAAGGAGATCCAGCGCCTGATCGGCCGAAGCCTGCGCGCGGCCCTCAACCTGGAGCACCTGGGGGAGCGCACCCTGATCGTGGATTGCGACGTGATCCAGGCGGACGGCGGCACCCGCACAGCGGCCATCACCGGCGGCTACGTGGCCGTCGTTCTGGCCCTGCGCCGCCTGATCGCCGCCGGCCTCGTCCCCCCCGAAGTCCTCCGCACGCCCGTCGCCGCGGTCAGCGTGGGGATCGTGGAAGGGGAGCCGCGCCTGGACCTGTGCTACGCGGAGGACAGCGTCGCCGAGGTGGATTTCAACGTGGTGATGACCGGGGACGGACGCTTCGTGGAGATCCAGGGGACGGCGGAGGGGCGGCCCTTCACCGCGGAGGAGTTCGCCGCGCTGATGGAGCTGGCCCGCAAGGGCATCGCGGCGCTGCTGGAGGCCCAGGCTCGGGCGCTGGCGGAGGCTCCCGAACTTCCCCCCTGGCCTTCGGGTCCGGAGGGAGCCCGATGAGGGCGCTCTTCGGGAGGCTGTTCGTCAGCCTTCTCGCCGCTTCGCTCCTCAGCGGTTGCCTCACCCTGAGCGTTCACACGCGGCTGCGGGCCGACGGCGCGGCGGAGCGGACGGTGGCGGTGGCGGTGGACCGCGTGCTGCTGCAGACCGCGGCGGTCCAGCCCCTGGAATCCCTGGGGCGCATGGCGGAGGCTTCCGGGTGGGGCGTCGAGCGGTTTCGGGACGCCGCCCGGGACCAGGAGGGGATCCGCCTGCGCCGGACGCTTTCTTCCCTGGAGGATCTGAACCGGCTCCCCGAGGGCGATCCCCTGGCCGGCCTGGAACGCATCACGGTGGAGCCCCAGGGGGATCTCCAGGTCCTCACGGCCACCCTCTCCATCGCGGGCATCCTGGAGCGCCTGCGGATCGCTGCGGGGGAGCCTTCGCTCTCCCCGGAGGATCTCTCCTTGCTGCGGGCGGCCGGGTTCCGGCTGCGTTATGAGCTGGAGCTCCCCGGTCCGGTGATCGATTACGCGCCGCGAGGCAATGCGCAAGTGGACGGGCGTCGGATCCGCTGGGAGGTGCCGCTCAGCCCCGATCAGACGACGGTCACCCTGCGGGTCACGTGGCGGCCGATCCGCTCCCTGCCCATCTGTGCCGGCGGGATGATGGGGCTGCTTCCCTTCCTGCTCCTGCTGGCCCTGAGGACGCGAAAGGAGGGATGGCTGTGAGGATGGAGGGAGATGCCTCCCCGGAACAGCCTCCGGTGATGGCCTGCCCGCGGTGCCGGGCGATGGTGTCCGCACGCTCGAACAAGTGCCCGGTCTGCGGGGCCCGGCTCTCCTCGCCGGAGCGGATCGATTTCCCCGGCCTGACCCTGGCTTTCCTGGTTTACCCGGTGCTCGCCCTGGCGATCGCCTGCACGGCGCTGGTGCTGTGCGTGGCGTTGATCCGATGGCTGGGCCGGTAGTCTCTTACTCCGGGTATCCGTGGGGGTGCGCCTGCATCCAGCGCCAGGCGCTGGCCACGATGTCGATCAAAGTGTGCTCCGGCGTCCAGCCCAGATCCCGGCGGATGGCCTCCGGGGAGGCCACCAGCATCACCGGGTCCCCAGGCCGGCGCGGCCCCTCCCGGGCCGGGATGGGGTGGCCGGTCACCCGCCGGCAGACCTCCAGCACCTCCCGGACGGTGTAGCCGGTCCCCGTCCCCACGTTGTAGACCATCGCCGGCCGCTCGGAGAGGGCCTCCAGGACCAGGAGGTGGGCCCGGGCGAGATCCACCACGTGGATGTAATCCCGGATGCAGGTCCCATCGCGGGTGGGGTAATCGGTCCCGTAGATCTCCACGTAAGGCCGGCGGCCCAGGGCCACCTCCAGGATGCGGGGGATCAGATGGCTCTCCGGCCGATGATCCTCCCCCCGCGTCGCCGTGGCCCCTCCGGCGTTGAAATAGCGCAGCGCCGCGTAGCGCAGGCCCCGGGTTCGGTGCAGCCACCCCAGGATCCGCTCGACGGTCGCCTTGGTCTCCCCGTAGACGTTCACCGGCCCGATGGGGGAAGACTCCGTCAGGGGCTCCGGGGCGGGGGCGTAGACGGCGGCGGTAGAGGAGAACACCACCCGATCCACCCCGCCGGCCAGCAGGGCCTCCAGGAAGGTGATGGTGTGGGCCACGTTGTTCCGGAAATACTTGAAAGGCTCCTCCATGGACTCGCCGGCCTCGATGAAGGCGGCGAAGTGCATGGCGGCCTGGCAAGGCCACCGGCGCAGGGTCTCCACCACCCGTTCCCCGTCCCCGATGTCCCCATGGACGAACCGCGCGCCCTCCGGGACGGCGGCTCGGAAGCCGTGGCACAGGTTGTCGTAGACCACCACCTCATGGCCGGCCTCGAGGAGGAGCTCCGTCACGATGCTGCCGATGTAGCCGGCTCCGCCGGCGACCAGGATGCGCATGGATCTCCTCCGGGGAGAGATGGACAAGCGGATTCAGCGGGGGAACGGGCCGCTTCGATCCGCTTCTTTGAGCGGGGCGCGCGCCGAGGAGACGGCCTCCCGCGCGGGTGGGGCGGGGGAGAGGCTGAAGCCAGCGACGATCCCGTAGCTCAGGGCATAGCAGAGCAGGAAGGGCACGACCCCGCCGAGATCGTGGCGCCATGCCCGCCAGGCTAAGAGCAGGGCGTAAAGGGCGAAAGCCCCCTCGATCCAGCCTATCGGGTCCATCTCCGACTCGCCCCGCGCCGCCCGCTCCCCCTTGGGCGTCCGCTGGAACTCCGAGGGAAGGCCGAGCAGGGCCTCGATGATGGCGCGGGTGTTGCTCAAGGTGAGGCCCGTCCCGATCACGAACAGGACCGGGATCGCCCAGAGCCGACGGGGCCAGTCGGGGTAGAGGGCCTGCTGGCTGAGGCCATACATCAGGGGCACTGTGAGCAGCCCCAGGCCCAGGATCACCGTCCACTTCGGGCGCTCCGCGGAATGGCGCAACAGGGGACCGGAGAGCAGCAACAGGAGCACTCCTAGCAGATGGGTGAAATATCCGCCCAGATGGAGGGTGGCCACCACCCGCTTCCACCACGGCCAGCGGCTGCGCCAGATCCGGCCGATCAGCTTCCGGAACGTCTGGGTGGTCCCCTTGGCCCACCGGAACTGCTGGCTCTTGAAGGCCGGGAGGGTAGGGGGGATCTCCCCCGGGACCGCGACATCGGGGACGAAGACGATGCGCCAGCCGGCCAGCTGGGCCCGATAGCTGAGATCCAGGTCCTCCGTCAGGGTGTCGGTTTCCCATCCGCCGGCGGCCTCGATGGCCTCCCGCCGCCACACGCCGGCGGAGCCGTTGAAGTTCACAGGCAGCCCGGCGGCGGAGCGGGCTGCCTGATCGACCATGAAGTGCGCGTCCAGCATCAGGGCCTGGGCCCGGGTGATCCAGGACTGGGAGGCGTTCAGATGGTCCCAGCGGGCCTGAGCGGCGGCGATGGTGGGGTCGGCCAGCAGCACCGGGATCATGCGCTTCAGGAAATCCGGCGGCGGGACGAAGTCGGCGTCGAAGATGGCGATGAACTCGCCCCGGGCCCGTCGCAGCCCGTAGGCTAATGCCCCCGCCTTGTAGCCGTTCCGGTTCGGGCGCCGCAGCAGCTCAACGGGATAGCCGAGGGCCTGGTAGTGGACGACCAGCTGCTTGACCAGCTGCGCCGTCTCGTCGGTGGAATCGTCCAGGACCTGGATCTCCAGGCGGTCCCGCGGATAATCCAGGGCCACCACGGCTTGCAGCAGGCGCTCCACCACGCTCCCTTCGTTGTAGATCGGCAGCTGCACGGTGACGAAGGGCCAGGTCGAAGGGTTCGCGCGGGGGACCGGGCGACGCCGTCCCCACAGGCTGAGCCCGCACAAGATCAGGATGTAAAGGGCATACAGGAACAGCAGGGCGCTGATCCCCAGGCTGGCCGCGGTCATGAGCTTCATGGCGTTTCCTCCCGGAACCCCAGGAATCGATAGACCGGCACCACCTGAGCCCCTCCCCGAACCGGGAAGATCGGCAGGGCGCGGGCTTCGATCCGATCCCGCACGCGCTCGAACACCGCTCGGCTGATCATAATCTGTCCGGGCGGCGCTGCCTCCTGCAGGCGCCGCGCGTAATTGACCGTGCTCCCCACCAGGGTATAGGTCTGGAACTCACGGGTTCCGATCGGCCCGAGGACCGCCTCGCCGAGGTGCACGCCGATGCGGTAACGTCGGCGGTGCTCCGGGGGGAGCGCGGCGTGCAGATGGAGCACCTCCTGCTGCATCCGCCACGCCGCCCGCAGGGCCCGATACGGATGGTCCGGCAGCTCGAAGGGAGCGTTGAACCAACCCAGCACCGCATCCCCCATAAATCGATCCACCACGCCTCCCTCGGCCCGTATGCAGGCCCATGCGAGCTCCAGATAGCGGTTCAGCAGGGGCACCAGGGCCTCCAGGGGAGTGCGCTCGCACAGCTCCGAGAAGCCGTGGAGGTCCACGAAGAGGACGGTGACCTCGCGCCGGATGGGCGTCGGGTCCTCCGGGCCATCCGCCCGGATCAGATAGGCCATCAGGTCGGGATCCAGCATAGGGGCAAGCCGCCCGATCTCCCGGTGGACTCTCGACCGCAGGATCTCCACCAGATCCCGACTGGTCCGCACGAGCTCGACCGGCGAATCCGGGCCTGGCGCGGAGCGGGCAAGGGCCCGCTCCGCTTCCCCCAGGTATTCCATCAGACGGTCCAGCAACGAATCGAAGGCTTCTGTTTCCCCCATCCGTTCCATCCCGGCTCCTCCGGTCTCCCCCCGCGATGGATCCCCATCCGTCCTTCTGCTCCCCAGCTCCCCGCGGAGGGCGGATTCCACCCCGGTTCTTCCTGGAGGAGGGGCTTCCGCTCCCCATCCTTACCTTAGTTTTCGATGCCTGTAGGGGTCGCAGCGGAAGCCGCTCCTATATGGGCGATTTTTCATAGGAGGGGCTTTAGCCCCGAACCTCCGTCTTTGATGACGCAAAGGTCGCGGCGAAAGCCGCTCCTACAACAACAGGGATGCCGAGATGAATTCCGGCTTACGTGGGGGCTTTCGCCCCGAACCCTTGGTCTTCAAGACAGGAAGGGTCCCGGCGGAAGCCGCTTCGAACAGGATGGATTCCCCTCATTCGTGTGTTCGTGTTCCCATTCGTGGACGGCCCCTTACCCCTCGCCATCATCGATCACGGCGGGAGCCGCTCCTCCGGCACGGGTCCTCCGGTGGGATCCCCTGAATCCCTGTTTTCGATCCCGGAGGGTTCGGATTCGATCTCCCTTCTCATAATACACCCCGGAGAGCGATGGGGGCTCTCCCCGCGGATGGCGCGGGATCCCGGCCTCAGCGGGCGAAGGGCGGCGAGGTAGGAAGCGTCCGGCTGCGGAGGGCGGAGATCCATCGAGCCAGGGCCGATCGGAGGCGCCCCCGGAGCCCGTAGAAGAGAAAGGCCAGCCACCAGCCCCGAGGGGCGGATCCCGGAGGGAGCGGGCGTCGGCCGAACCGCACGGCCGTGTAGCGCTCAGCGATCTGCCTCATGGTCTCCGCCATCTCCGGCGCCAGCGCGGCCAGGTGCCGAGCGCGCTCCATCGGGGTCCAGGAGGCCGGGAGCCGGATCCCCAGCAGCCGCGCCGCGCGGTTCATCCACAGGTAATCCCGGGCGGCGGGAGAGAGCCGGCGCAGGCGGTGCCGATCGCGCAACCAGAGGACCAGCCCCAGCATCCCCAGCGATCCCATCAGGCCCGCTGTGAGCGGGCCGATCGGGAACTGCGGCGTGTGGGGCAGCGGAAGAGCCTCCCCGGGCTGGATATCGAAATCCTCGGCCAGCAGATTGCGTCGGGTGGGGGTGGGTTGTGGCGCGCCGGGAGTGGGCCCTGCGGCGGGGCTCGCCGGAGGCGTGGGGGTGGGCGTCACGGGGCGCTGGGGGCGCAGGATGGGCGGCTGGGCGGCGGTGGGCTCGAATTCCACCCAACCGTAACCGGGGAAGTAGATCTCCACCCATGTGTGGGCGTCCCGCTGTCGCACCCGATACCGCCCGTCGGGCATCCACTCGCCCTGGGCGTAGCCGCTCACCACGCGGGCGGGGATCCCCAGGGCCCGCGCCATCACGGCCATCGCCGAAGCGTAATAATCGCAGTAGCCCTGGCGGATGTCGAACAGCACATAGGACACGCCGTCCCGGCCGGGCGGCGGGGCCGGGATGTTCTCGTTGTATCGGATGTTGCGTCGCAGCCAGGCCTCCAGGGCCGCTGCCTTGTCGTATGGATTGTCCGCGTTCGCTGTGATCCGCTCCGCCAGGCGCCGGATCCGGGGATCCAGGTTGGGCGGCAGCTGCAGATACCGCTGCACCCATTCCGGGTAAACCGTCCCCGCCTGACGCAGGCTCTCCACATCCGGGACGGGGACCAGGGAGATGGCCTCGTAGGTCTGCTGGGCGCCGAAGGGACGGGGGCTGCGGATCCCCATCAGATCGTGGGCCTGGGCCGTGAACCGGCCCTGCACGAGGGTGGGGAGGCTGACGGCCACCGGGTGCTGAGCGGCGAAGATCAGGGTGTTCCCGGGCAGATAGACGGTGAAGGTTTGCGTCACCACCGCCCGGCCCTCCCACAGCGGGCGGGCCGTCAGGGCGGTCATCGGGGCGCGGCTCTGCTCGTCCTCCCCTGAGGAGAGCCAGCCGTTGGAGGTGTAGACGTCATAGACCATCCCCCGCCAGTAGCGGGCCGGCCCCTGGGCCCGCACCTCCATCACCACCGTGTCGCTCAGCCGCCGGGGCCCGCCGAAGGGCAGCGTGCGTCCCAGGGGGCTCACATACGTCGGGCGCTGGGAGCGCAGGGAGCTGAACAGCCGGTTGAACGTCTCCTGGCTCCGGCGCAGGGGCCGGCTCACCTCGCTCCAGACCCGGGAGGCCGTCTCGCTGGGGCCGGCCGGCGGGAGGATCCAGGCGAGGGCCAGAGCCAGCCCGGCGATCAGCAGCCCCGCCCGCAGCACATCCACGCCGAGATCCGGGACGAACCACACCCGCTCCCGCCGCCAGCGCTGGCTCTGCTCCTCATAATGCACGGTGGCCAGCCAGAGCAGCGCCCCCAGCAAATAGGTGATCAGGAACAGCGTGAGAGGGCGCGGGCCCAGATAGTAATACGCGTTGATGAACGCGATCAGCCCGGCCGGCACCAGCGCCCGCCACGACCGGATGGTCCGGAAGGAATACCATGCGCTGCTGCTGGCCGCCAGCCAGATCAGGGCCCCCATGATCACCACGAAGGGCAAGGGATCGCTGCCCCGCCCGCCCCGCACGGCTTCCATGGCCCACACCGTCATGCGGTAGCCCAGCCATTGGAGCTTCAACGACCAGGTGGGAACCTGGATGAGGCGGGCGCTCAGGTAGCCCACCCAGACCGTGCCGTAGCCGATGTTGAGAAGAAAAGCCACCGGGCCGGGGAACCGGGAGATGGCCAGCAGCCAGCCGATGAGGAGCCCTCCGGCTGCCACCGAAGGGAGGATCTCCAACCCGTCGGCCCACCCCGCCAGCGTCACCGTCCACGCGGCGGACCCGTGGATCAGGAGCAGCAGGAACAGCATCCAGAGGGTCCCCACAGCCCCCCGGGGAACGGCCGGGACCTCCACCGGCCTTCTGGGGATCCTTACCTCGCTTTCTCCCACCATCGATGCAGCTCCTCCAGGGAAACGCGGGACGTGAGATCCAGGCTCAGCGGGGTGACAGAGACCACCTCATCCACCACCAGGGCGTAGATGTCCGAATCCGGCTCCAGACGCTCTCGATCGATCTCCACTCGATATCCCAGCGGGCCCGGGTCGGTGGGGCGCCGGCGCATCGGGCGGACGGGGACGAAATACCGCTGTCGCGAGAGGCGGGTCCACCGCCAGGGGGTCTCCGGCGTGGCCCGGGCCGGGATGTCGATCTTCAGCACGTCGACGTCGAAGGGCAGGGCCTGGCGGAGGGCGGCGCGGGCGAAGAGGAGGGTGAAATGCGCCGCGGCCCCGAAGTCGATCTCCTCGGAGTATCCCAGGTGATGCTCCACCGGGGTCTGCAACGACACCGCCAGGGCCGGGATCCCGAAGCTGGCCGCCTCCAGGGCCGCTCCCACTGTCCCCGAGATGGTCACTCCGGAGCCCACGTTCTCCCCGTAGTTGATGCCCGACACCACCAGGTCCGGCGGGCGGGGGAGGATCTCCAGGATGGCATGATCGACCACTTGCGCAGGGGTTCCCTCCACCGCGTAAGCCCGGATCACTGTGCCGTTCGCATGGATGATCTCCGGGTAGATCCGGCCCTCCGAGGTGGCCGGCATGCAGCGTCCGGCACCGGACCATTGATCCACCGGGGCGACCACCACAACCTGGCCCAGGGCTTGCAGGGCAGCGGCAGCGGCCCGCAGCCCGGGGGATCGGATCCCGTCGTCGTTGGTCACCAGGATGAGCGGCATCGCATCCTCCCGACGGCCTCGGCGATCCGCTCGGCGATCCCCTGCAACACCTCGTCCGGCACCCCCTCCGGGGCCAGGGATTGCGGGCGCGTGTCGATGGGATCGTTGACGTAGTCGATGCACAGGAAGCGCCCCGCCTCGTCCAGGGCGATCTCGCTGGAGAACAGGTGAAGCCCGCAGACCGCCGCGATCCGACGCCCCAGCTCCCAGAGCGCGTCCAGGCCGAAGGCGATCCGCTCTTCCTCCTTCACCGGCGCATACCGGTGGGTGGTCGGATCCCACCAGCAGGGGAACACCTGATCCACCGCATAAAGCACGCGGAACCAGGCCGGGCGCCCGTCCAGCCGGCGGGGGCGCACGTAGGCCTGGACCAGGATCGGTTCATCGGGGAAGGCTGTGCGCAGGGCGTTCAGGTCCTCCGGATCGGTGATCGTCCGCACGCCCTCCCCGCCGCCCCCGAAGGCGGGCTTGGCGATCCACGGGGGTTCCCCCAGCCCTTCGGGCCAGAGCGTCCGGGGGTCGGCTTCCCACGGGGGGAGGATGGCGGTGGGAGGGGTGGGGAGCCCCGCTTCGACGAACCGCCGGTGCATCGCCGCCTTGTCCCATGCCGCCCGCGCCCGCTCCGTTGGGTTCAGACGGAACACCCCTGCCGCCCGGGCCCAATCCACCAGGGCCTCGAAGTCCTCATCCCAATCCGAAGCGCGGTCCAGGAAAACCCCGCATATCCACCGCCCATCTGCGGCCCGCTCCAGGATCTGGGGGAGATCCGCCGGCGTGACCTCGGCCACCGAGAGGCCGCGGCGCGCGCAGGCCTCCCGGATCATCCGGATGAACGGCGCATCGTATTCCCAGTTCCAGGCGATGGCCAGATCCACCCGCTCGATCTCAATGTCGCTTCGAATCGCCGGATCCTTCAACATCTCGCACGCTCACGAAGGATGGGGATCCTCCCGTTGTGTCTCTCCATCCCTGATGATAACACGGCCGGAAGCGCAGAGCGATCTTTCCGCGCATGCGAAGGGGCCGGAGGGGAGCAGCGGTCTGGGTTACAATATCCGCAGAGGTGGACGTTCACATACCTGCGGAGAGATCTTCATGCGCCGTGGGCTTCTCTGGATTTATGGGTTTCTGGTGGGGGGGCTGATCGGCGCCGGCCTGGCGCTGCTCTGGGCTCCCTGCTCCGGGCCGGAGCTGCGGGAGAGGATTCGGAGCCGTTGGCAGCAGGTGGTAGAGGAGGGGCGGCAGGCCGCCGCCCAGCGTCGGGCGGAGCTGGAGCGCGAGCTGGCCGTCCTGATCCGACGAGCCCCTCCGGAGTCCTGAACAGGGGCGGTCGCCTTCCTCCGCTACGGCCACCTCCACCAGACCGGCGTCGGGGCGATCTTCAGGATCACGTGGGACGCCTGCTGCACGGTGAGGGCAGGCCAGAACGCCGTGGCGAAGGGTCGCACGGGATCCACGGGGGTCGGCCAGGGGGCGCTCTCATCGCCGCCGAGCGGGATCTCCGCGCGGATCGGCCAGCCTGGGATCCGCACGGTGGCCGCGTGGGCCTTTCCCCATTCCCAGATGGTGTGCAGATCCCCATATCGCCGTCCGATCTCGGCCAGCGCCCGCCGGTAAGCCACCGCCTTCAGCTCCCGGACCTCGTTTCCCTGAGCCTCCCAGAGGGCCTGCGCAGCGGTCCGGAGGCGCTCCGCCGGCCGTCGGGCGAGCAGCCGTCGCAGGTTCTCCTCCCCCACCGCCGGTCCCAGCGCCGTGCGGATGATCTCCCATCGCCAGGCCTCATAGACGAGGGCGGAGGGGCTCTTCACGTCCAGCTGTCCATCCCAGCGGGCGAGCATCCCATGCACCCGCCGCTGCAGCCAGTCCTCTGGGGTCAGGGCGAGCAGCGCCTCGCGATCCGGCATCGCGGGCGGCGCGCAGCGGGGCCATGCGTCCTTTCCCTGCCAGGCCCAGAGGGGGGACTCCCCGCTTTCCCGGATGATGCGGACGGAGAGCTCCCCCAGGGCATCCAGGACGTCTCCGGGGCCCGGCTTCGGCTCCAGCTGGGCGCCCTCCGCCTGGCGGATGCGCGCCAGAGCCCCCGGGATCCCGGGCCAGCGGAGGCGGACGCCGTCGTTCACCCATACCGGGCGCCACGGCAGGGGGAAGACCGGGGCGGCCATCGCGTGCAGGCGGATCCCGGCGTCCTCCTGGCACGTTCGGAAGAGCCCGAGCTCGGGGGCCGCTCCCACCGCCGCCCAGGCGCGCCATGCCGCCTCACGCCGCGCGACGTCCGGGGCCGGCGTCGCGGACGACCAGCGGGGATCTTCCAGGGCGGCGCGTGGAGCGGGAGGGAGGTGCCGGAGGGCGGCCGCGATCTCGGCCTCCATCCAGCCCGGATGGGCCAGGGCCAGGCCCGCCGCCACCGCCAGGCTATCCCGGGGCTCCCAGGGCCGGGCGAGGGGATCCGAGGGGAGCCGGCGGATCATCGGGATCCCCATCCGCCAGGCGGTGTTCACCCCTGCGGCGTAGGCTTCCAGCCGGGACCGGGTCTCCGCGTCCAGGGCCTCCCAGGCCCGGGCGATGACGGGGGCGAGGCGCTCCCGGGCCCAGGCGTCGGCCTCGGCCGCCTCCGGCCCGATCAGGGCCTCCAGCTGGCCGTAGGCCGCCGCCCGCCGCAGGATCAGCAGCGGGGCGGCATCCAGCCCATCCAGGACGCCCTCCGCGAAGGCCTGATCCCGCGGCGAGCCGGCCTCTATGCGCCACTGGGCTGGGCCCACCGCATACAGGGTGATCTTTCCCTCCGGTCCCTGCAGGATCAGGACGGAGGGCGCGTAGCGGGCGGACCCGATGGCGAGAGCCCCGGTGAGGATCCCCAGGGCCAGGGCCAGACTGAGGAGGCCCATCGCGCGGGGGAGAGAACGCCCGCTCCGAGCCATCGCTCCCATCCGCGTCTCCGGCCGATGAATGATTCGGGTGGGACATCGTGATCGGGCCCTGCCCCTCGGATGGGCGCAGGGGATGGTCAGCCGGACCCCAATGGGGGCTGTTTGCTCCTGCGAACGGACCCGGCGGTTCGTTGCTTCCGCGCTGCCCAGCGCCTAAGGGGCTCGGCCCAGGGTGACGGAGAGCGTGCGCTCTTCCCCGTCCCGGATCACCGTCAGGCGCACCGTCTCCCCGGGGCGATGGCGTCGGAGCGCATCGGGGAGAGGATGACGGTCGTCCACCGGCTCGCCGTCCACGGCGGTGATCCGGTCGCCGGGGCGCAGGCCGGCTTCCTCGGCCGGGCTGTTGGGGAGCACCTGGAGGATCCGCGCCCCATCGCGATCATGGGTCACCATCACCCCCAACCAGGGGGTTCCAGAAGTGGGCCCGGGGGGAGTCGGAGCGCCCACGCCCCGGCCGATCAGGTAGCCGGCCAGCCCGCCCACCGCCAGGCCGATGCACCCGCAGGCCACGGCGATCAGGATGAGCGCGGCGATCCAGATCCACATGCGGTTCCGGAGGTCTTGAGGCGAGTTGCCCATGGCTCATCGCTCCACCCGTTCGATGGCGGCGCCCAGGGCTCGCAACTTCTCGTCCAGGCACTCGTAGCCCCGATCGATCTGCACGATGTTGCGGATGACGCTGGTGCCCTCGGCGCAGAGGGCGGCGATCACCAGGGCCATCCCGGCCCGGATGTCCGGGCTCTCCAGCCGCTCCCCATGCAGAGGGGAAGGGCCGTGGACCAGACAACGGTGAGGGTCGCAGAGGACGATGCGCGCCCCCATGGCGATGAGCTTATCCACGAAATAGAGGCGGCTTTCGAACATCTTCTCGTGGAAGAGCACCGGCCCCACGGCCTGGGTGGCCACCACGATGGCGATGCTCATCAGATCCGCCGGGAAGCCGGGCCAGGGCGCGTCCTCGATCTTGGGGATATGGCCCCCGATGTCCGGGATCACCCGGAGGGGCTGCTCCGGCGGCACGTAGATGTCTTCCCCATGCACCTCGAAGTGCACCCCCAGGCGCCGGTAGACCAGCTGCACCATCCGGAGGTGCTGGGGGACCGCGCGACGGATCCAGACCCCATCGCCGATGAGGGCGGCCAGCCCGATGAACGAGCCCACCTCGATGTGATCCGACTCGATCTCCCACTCTCCGCCTCCCAGGCGATCCACCCCGTGGATCACCAGGGTGTTGGAGCCGATGCCCTCGATGCGGGCGCCGAGGCGGTTGAGGAAATGGCAGAGGGCCTGGACGTGGGGCTCGGAGGCGGCGTTGCGCAGGACGGTGGTGCCCCGGGCGAGGGCCGCGGCCATGACCGCGTTCTCCGTGGCGGTCACGCTGGCCTCGTCCAGGAGGATGTCCTGGCCCCGGAGCCGGCCGGGGGCCCGGAGCCGGAAGATCCGGTTCACCTCATAGCGCGCCCCCAGGGCCTCGAAAGCCAGAAAGTGGGTGTCCAGGCGGCGCCGGCCGATCACGTCGCCTCCGGGGGGCGGCATCTCCACATCACCGAAGCGGGCCAGCAGCGGCCCGGCCAGCAGGATGCTCGCCCGGATATCCCGGCAAAGCTCCGGGTTCAGCGGCCGGGGCCGCACATCCCGGGTGTCGATGCGCAGGGTGTGCGGGTCCAGCTCCTCGATCGTCGCCCCCAGCTCGCTGAGGAGCTGCACCATGGTGCGGACGTCACGGATGCGGGGCACGTTGCGCAGCACCACTGGCTCCTCGGCGAGCAGAGCGGCCGCGATCAGGGGGAGGGCGGCGTTCTTGTTGCCCCCGGGGCGCACCTCCCCCCGGAGCCGCCGCCCTCCCTCGATCACGAAACAGGCCTCTCGGGTCATCCCCTCGCTCCTCTCCGGCCGATCGTGCGCAATGGGTATTGCATCTATTCCAGCGCCAGCAGGCGCACCCGAACCACCACCGGATCGCCGCGCCGGGCCTCCAGGGCGGCCGCGGCGCACCCGTTCACCAGGCCGATCTCTAAGAAGCCGGAGCTGCCCGGATAGGCGATCAGCTCCCCGGGTTTGGCCTCGGCGAAGGTGTGGAGGATGCCGGAGAGCACGCGATCCCCTACCTCCACCCGCGCCTCCCCCGCCCGGAAGAGGACCGGGAAGCGGCGGGCCAGGGGACCGAAGGCCGGTTGCAAAACCAGGGCGGCTCCCTGCCACTGCAGCCGGCCGATGCTGGTCACCAGGTTCCCGAACCGGTCCGCGTGCAGGATCTCCCCGACGATCCGCTCCTCCTCCAGATCCAGGCGGGGCGGAGGGAGGCGGACCGGATCCGTCACCGGCGGGCCGAAGGCAGCGGGAGGGACCCCGCGGGCGAGGTGGGCGGCGGCCGGGGCGAAGATGTCCCGGCCGTGGAAGGTGTAGCTGACCTGGGGCAGGCGATAGGCGGGCTCCTCAATGGCGTAGCAACGGGCCTCCGGATGGTTGTCCAGGATGAAGCTGAAGAGCCCGTTGTCCGGCCCCACGAAGAGGGCCCGCTCCGTCTCCACGATCAACGCGCGGCGCCCGCTGCCCACCCCGGGATCCACCACCGCCACGTGGATGGTCCCGGGGGGGAAGTAGGGCGCGGCCTCCGCCACCACGAAGGCCGCCCGCCGGATGTCCTGAGGCGGGATGTGGTGGCTGAGGTCCACCAGCCGCACATCGGGGGCGATGGAGAGGATCACCCCCTTCATCGTCCCCACATAGCCGTCCTCATCCCCGAAGTCCGTCGTCAGGGTGATCACCCGCATCCCGATCCTCGCCGATCATCGCATCCACCGGCTTCGGGCGTTCCCCCTGTCGGGCCCGAAGCGTTCGGCTCCTCCAGTATATTCCGGCGCACCGGTTGCGGGCATCCGGAGGGGAGCAAAGACCGCGGGGGTTCGGAGGGGATGTTCGGCGGAGGAGGGGCGCAGCCCCGCTGCGCCCCTCCCGCTCCAGATGCGCTTGCGCTACGGCCCGTGGCGATGGGGGGATCGAACGGTCTGCCGGGCGGTTGCCCAGTCCATCACCTGCCCGCCGTGGTCCCGGGCGAAGGCCTCAGCCCGGTCCCGCATGGCGAAGGCGAGCAGGCCGTAGCCCATGGGGGTCGGCACATCGGGCGCAAGGACCAGGACGGCGCGGTCCGCCTCGATCCATCCCCCACCCTCGAAGTCACGCACATAGAAGGCCGCTACATCCTCCGGATGGTCTCGGTAGTAATCGATCATGCACCCGATGTCATCGAAGAGGCGGGCCTGGCCGTTCCGGGTCACGTAGGCCGCGGCGAAGCGGGGATCGTTGATGAGCATCCCACAGTTGGCGCAGGGATCCTTCCCGTAAGCGATATCCGGCGGCCTGGGCCCGCTGGGCCGCGCGCAGGCCACCAGCCCCGCCAGCATCAGCGCGATCGCGACCATTCGACGCATCATTCCCCCTCCTGGATGAGGAGCTCCTCTGTTCAGGCGGCGATGTCCTGCAACCTCCCGAAGCGCAGGGCGGCCATCAGGAACGCTAGGGCCAGCCAGCCCAGCATGATCGCCATCAGCATCGGCCCCAGGGCCTCCCCATACGTCCGCCAGGCGTAGGCTCCCGCCGGCCCCAGGAGATCCGGGGAGCCGTTCAGCCAGACCATCGCCAGGATGCGGAAGGCGTGGAGGGGGTTCAGGACGGTGAGCCACCAGAGGACGGCCGGAGGCAGGGCGAAGGCCCCCACCAGCCCCATGAGGCCCAGGTCCGAGAGGAACACGCCGGCCAGCCAGGCCAGCAGGGAGAGGCCCAGGGCGGTGCTCTGGCGGCGCAACCCGACACCCAGGGTCATCCCCAGGCCGTAGGTGGTCCAGGCAAGCAGGGTGGCGCCGGCCGCCAGGGCCGCATAACGGCCGGCTTCCTCCGCGCCGCCGAGGCCTCCTCCCAGGCCGATGATCAGGCCGGTGATCCCGAACCCCAGAGCCATCGCGGCGGCCAGCGCCATGGCCCCCCCGATGGCCTTGGCGGCCCACACCTGAGCCCGGGAGACCGGATAAGACAGGAGGTAAGCCAGCGTCCCGCTCTCCCGCTCCGCCGCCCAGGTCATGGCCCCCAACCCCAGACCCATCAGGGAGGCGATCAGCGCGGAGAGGTGGACCAGCGCCGCGGCCGTGCGTCCAAAGCCGGCCAGCCCGATGTAGCCGGAGCCAGCCATGGAGAGGGCCGCCATGGCCAGGGCGATCACGAAGAAGCTCCCCGCTGTGATCCCGAACCAGCGGCTCCGCAGGATCTCCCGTCCTTCCTTCCAGATCAACCAGCGCGTCGCGCCCATGGGATCCCCCGCTTATGGCTCGCTCAGCTCCCACTCCGCGTCCTGAACCGGGATCCCGGCCGCCCAGAGCTGCCGCACCGGGGCCAGCTTCTGATCCGCCGGCACGGTGAGGGTCAGGCCATGATGGTTGGCGACGACCGGGTAGCCTGCCTCCTCCAGCAGCCGGCGGGCCCGGTCCTGTTCGGCAGGCGGGAGGCTCAGCCGGAGCCGCGCCTGCAACCCAACCGTCCGGGCGAGGGCTTCCGGCGCGACCTCCGCGACCACCTGTCCCTCCCGGAGCACCACCACGCGATCCGCCAGCTCCAGGATCTCCTCCAGCCGGTGGGAGCTGAAGATCAGCGTCTTCCCCTGGGCTTTCAGGGCCTGCAGCTGGCGCATCCACTCCAGCCGGGCCGCCATGTCCAGGTTTGCCGTCGGCTCATCCAGGAGCAGGAGGGGCGGGTCTCCCATCCGGGCCAGGGCCAGGGCCAGCCGTTGCTTCAGGCCCCCCGAGAGGGCCTGCACCGGACAGTCCTGATAGGGCGCCAACCCCATGGCCTCCACGATCCCGGGATCCACGGGAACCCCCCGGAGCGCGGCGAAGAAAGCCAGGGTCTCCCGGACGGTCCAGCTGTAGAAGGCCAGCTCCTGGGGCACGTAGCCGATGGCGCGGCGGGCCGCCGGACCCTCCTTCCGGACGTCCCGACCCGCCACCCGGATGTGGCCTTCAAAGGAGAGCAGGCCCAGGATGCAACGGAGGACGGTGGTTTTCCCTGCCCCGTTGGGTCCCCACAGGGCCACCGCCTCCCCCGGCTGCACGCGCAGGTCCAGCCCGCGCACCACCCAGGTCTGCCCGAACCGTTTGCGGAGCCCCCGGATCTCCAGCATCGCCGCTGGGGTCTGGCGGGGATCCGCCCGGATGGGCCCGGCGGGGGTGCGCTGCAGCCAGCGCCATCCGATCATCGCCAGGGCCAGCCCCCCCAGCCCCAAGCCGAGCCATGGGACCCCATGCCAGGGGGTGTGCCCGGCGGCCCCGGGGATCCCGGCCGGCGGCCGCATCCGGGGGGCCGGATCCTCCAGGCGAACCTGGGGCGCGAAGAAGGGGACCAGCCGCGCGGCGGTCTCCAGGGCCTGGACGGCGGGGGTGCCCCAGAAGATCCGCAGGGCCGGCATCGCATCGGTCAGGGCCTCGAAGAGGCGCTGGGAACGATAGGGGAGGTCGCCGATCCCATCGCCGTCGACGTCGAAGCCGACGTAGTCGCTCCAGAAGTTGCCCTCCCAGCGGTTCGCCTGCAGGTTCCCCTCTCCCTGCACGGCGGCCTGCTGCTCGTTCTCCCAGAAGACGTTCTCCCGGAAGATCACCCCCCGCACCATCGGCAGGGCCAGCACCCCGATCCCGTTGTAAGCGAAGAGGTTCCGCTCGAAGCGGACGGGGGAGCCCTCCGCGCGCGGGGTGTTGTCCAGGAAGAGGGCAGCGGTGTTGTCGGCGAAGAGGTTCTCCTCGGCGAGGATCTCATCGCTGTCCTTGAAGGCCATGCCGTAGCCGCTGGGTCCCCGGTGGTGAAGGAAGTGGTTGCGGCGGAAGACCCCGCCCCGGCTATACATCATATAGATCCCAACGTAGTTGCCTTCCAGGATGTTCCCCTCCGCCAGGCTCTCATTGCAATACATGTAGTGGATCCCGTAGCGCCCGCCCCGGAACCGGTTGTCCCGGAGGACGGAGCGATCGGAGAACCAGATGATCACGTCCCGCCCGCGCTCCGTCTCGTTGCCTTCGATGTAGGCGTCGGAGCTATACCACAGGCGGATGGCGTCCCCCCGCTCCGCCTCCGGCACGTCCAGGCCGCGGATGCGGTTGTTCCGGATGCGAGCCCCCGGGGAATCCTTCAGGTAGATCCCGAAGAGGACGTCCTCCAGCCGGTTGTCCTCCAGGATCACCCCGGGGGCTCCTTCCGCCCGGATCCCCGCGTCCTCATGGGTCAGGGAGCGGCCGGAGCGGCGGATCACAAAGCCGCGGACGGTCACCCCGGGGGCGGTGATCCAGAGGATGGTGCCCTGGCCCTGGCCATCCAGCACCGGGCTGTCGACACCGATCAGGGTGAGGGGCTTATCGATGCGGATGGGGCCGTCGTGCACGCCGCCGCGCACCTCCAGGGTCGCCCCCGGTGGGGCGGCGTCGATGGCCTCCTGGAGGGAGCGCCCGGGATCCGCAGGGGCGCCCCCGAGCAGCGCCCAGAGGGCCAGGGCCAGGGGGATGATCATCCACGGGCTCCTTCCGGGACCAGGGTGAGAGGGCCGAGACGCACGGCCTGACGGCGTTCCAGGGCGGTCCGCACCACCCGGCGGAAGTGCAGGCCCAGGGCGATCAGGAAGGAGGCCGCGAGGGCCATCCAGAACCCGAGCTGGAGCTCCGCCACGGTGCGGAACTGGCCCACGACGCCGGTGCCCAGCAGCGGCGGCGTGAAGGGCGGCAGCCGCAGCGGGGCGTTCGGGTCCAGGTCGTGACCGTAGCGGTAGAGCCAGTAATACATGTCGGCCAGGAAAATGAAGGGGAAGAGCATGGCCGGCAGGGCCAGCACCGCCGCCCAGCGGCGTCGGGTGAAGGCCAGGGCCTCGCCCAGGAGCGCCGCCGCGCCGATGGCCAGGGGCGCCAGGAAGCGTTCCACCTGGGCCGCCTCATGGAGCTTCTTCATCCCGATGTAATGGTTCAGGTTGTCTACCTCGCTCACATCCCCGGCCAGGTGGGTGACGTAGACGTCCACCCGAAGCCCCCCGGGATACTGCGGGGCCTGAAGGGTCATGCGCCAGTAGGGGAACAGCAGGGAAAGCAGCAGCAGCCAGGATGCCCCGATGAAGAACGCCCGGGGCAGCCGGAAAGGATCCTCCCGAAGCCATGCGTTCACTCGCTCCATCATGGTCTTCTTCTCCTCAAGGGATTGCGGTCCGCGCCCTCAGGCCCCGGGGTATTCGATTCGATCCCTCATCGAAATCGGAAACCGTTAAAGGGGGGGCGGCTGGCCGGCCGCCCCCCTGCGGTCCCGGATCACGGCTCCACCAGGAAGTAGCCCATCATCTCCAGGTGGAGGGCCGAGCAGAACTCCGTGCAGTAGAAGGGGAAGGTCCCGCTCTGGTCGGCGTCGAACTCGACGGTGGCGGTCTCGCCGGGCTCCAGGCTCAGGTTGATGTTGTAGCCGCCGAGGGCGAAGCCGTGGGTGGCGTCGCGGGCCCGCTCGATGTTGGTGATGTGCCAGATCACATGATCGCCCTTGCGGACCTTCACGTGCTCCGGCTTGAAGTGGCTGCGGACCGCCGTCATCCAGATCTCCACCACCCGCCGGCCGCCCTCCTCCCGCACCTCCACGCGCTCCCGGCCAGCCTCGGTGGCGTTGGGATCCTTGGCCATCTTCACCGCGTTCCACCCGATCTCCGGGTAGACCAGGAACGGCTTGAGCTTGTCGGCCTTGATGATCTGGGCGTAGTGCGGCTCGCCGATGCCGATGGGCATGTCATAGAGGAGCCGCATCTTGCCGCCGCTGATGTCGATCAGCTGGAAGTTCTGCGGGTGCAGCGGGCCCACCGGCAGGAAGCGATCCACCGACCACTTGTTGAGCGCCACCACATATTTGCCCTTGGGCGAGACCGTATCGCCCTCCGGTGCGGCGATGTGGCCGATGTTGTAATGGACCGGCAGCTTCTCCACCAGCTTCCAGGGCTCCGCGCCGTCCTTGCGGTAGGGGCCGCCCAGGGACCACTTGGCCACGGCGCTGTCCAGGAAGAGGGAGGTGTAAGCGTAGCCCTTGTCGTCGAAGACCGTGTGCAGCGGCCCGAGGCCGAGCTCCACCTGGGCTTCCTTGACGTCCTCGAACTTCAGCACCGGCACCCCGAAGGGGTCGCGCTCGAAGTTTCCGGCGGCGATGGCCTTCTGGATCTTCTCAAAGGAGTAGACCGTCACGTGGGGATCCAGCTTGCCGCCTACCACGATGTATTCGCCGCCCGGCGCCACGTCCACCCCGTGGGGGCTCTTGGGCTCCGGGGCGAAGAAGAGGACCCCCTCCTGGGCCGCCGTCTGAAGGCGGATCACCTTGATCCCGTTGATGACCTCATACTTGCCGGCCCGGATCAGCTCCTCGGCCTTCTTCCAGTTGATGATATGGAGGTAGTCCATCTCGTTCTTGGCTGTGCCGGCCTCGAAGGGCGGGTTGCCCTCCTCGATGCCGCCGGTGGCCATCTCGGTGTTGATGGAGTTGCAGAACACCCAGCCGTAAGAGACCTTCTTGCCCGCGTCGCACAGGTCCTGCCAGTAGGGCGGCAGCTCGATCTGGAAGGATCGGTCCGGATCCACCCGGCCCTTCTGGCGGTCGAAGGCCCAGAAGGTCAGCAGCCCCCGGTATTTGTCCTTGTATTGATCCAGCGGGGCATACTCCCAGCCGATGGGGGTCGCATACTGGGGGCCCTCGACGACATATTCGGTGTTGGGGGTGACGAAGCCGCCGCCGTGGTCGGAGATCGCGTTGGGGTTCTTGACGATCTGCTTGGTTTCGAAGTCGCGCAGATCGATCACTGCCAGGCGGGCGTTGGCCTTGTCGTTGATGAACAGGAACTGGCCGTCGTATTCCCCTTCGGTCTCGGAGAGGGCCGGATGGTGGGTGTCGCCCCAGAGGATGGGCTTGCCCCGGGCGAAGCCCTCCGCCAGCACCTCCAGGGTGCCCTTCTCCCCGAACCCGTAGCCCTGCCAGGGCTCTGGCGTGAAGACACCGATCACCTTGAGCAGCCGCATGGAGGGGATGCCGATCACCAGGACCTGGCCGGAGTGCCCGCCGGAGGCGAACATCACGTATTCGTCATACTTGCCCCCCGGCACGTAGGTCCGCAGCGCAGCAACCACGTCCTCCGGGGACAGGCCCCGCTCCCGGATCACCGTCTGCGCTTCCGCCGGCAGGCCCGCCACCGGGGTCGCCCCACCCCGGGCACAGGCCACCACCAGGGCCATCAGAACCCCCAGGATTACCCCCTTCGCTTTCCCATGCATCATCGGAACCTCCTCCCATCCATGATCGTGCGGCCGACTCTCCCATCAGGCCGGACGCTCTGGCCTCTATCTTGTCCGGTTCGGCCGCCAGAGCCTATGATCTACGTCATACGAGGAGGTCATTTAGGGACGAGGAATGTCATAAAATAGGGGTGTGGTTCGTCATATGGCGTGATAGCCTTCGTGCTCAACCGATGATGTTTGTCATGGGGTCGGAGGGGGGAGGGGGCGTCGGGGGCAGGTGGTCCAGCAGGGGAAAGGCCCGTGGGAGATCTCGGCTCCGCAGGTCGGGCAGCGGACGGTCTCCTCATAGCACCAGATTTCGATGTCCGGCTCCCCGCAGACCGGACAGGTCACGTAATCCGGGAAGGGGTCCGGCAACGGCCGGGCGGACGGCTCTTGTTGCAGTGGCATGGGAGGGTCTCCCGGATCGGCGCGCGTATGCTCAGGGATATCGTGGCCCAGGCCGGCCCACTCCGGTATGATCCCCGTCATACGCCGGGGGCGGGGTATGTCTCGATTTTGTCGGGCCTGGCCGCCCTGTAGGACAACTGCTCGCAGTTGTCCTACGATTTTGGGACACACCCGGGGGGCGGCCCGCGTTGACAGATCCGGCCGATTGCGGTAGATTCTTAAGTGACAGGCCCCCATAGCTCAGGCTGGATAGAGCGTTGGCCTCCGGAGCCAAAGGTCGCGGGTTCGAGTCCCGCTGGGGGCTCTGGGCAGGCGGGTCATCCCCTGATGATCCGCCTGTTTTGTTTTTAGGAGAAGCCCCGGCGTCGGGCGATCTCATAGAGGGCGATGGCGCCGGCGGCCGCGGCGTTGAGGGAGGCGACCCGTCCTCGCATGGGGAGGTAGATGAGGAAATCGCACGTCCGTCGCACCAGCGGACGGATGCCGGATTCCTCGTTGCCCACCACCAGGGCGATGGGTCCGCTGAGGTCCGCCTGATCGTAACGGATCGCCCGGGGATCCTGTTGCAGACCCACCACCCACACGCCGCGGGCCTTGAGCTGCTCCAGGGCCCGGGCCAGGTTGGTGACCTGGACCACCGGAAGGTGCTCCACCGCGCCGGCCGAGGCGTTGACCACCGCCGGCGTCACCCGGGCGCTGCGATGCTCCGGGAACAGCACGGCATGCACCCCCACCGCCTCCGCCGTCCGCAACAGGGTCCCGAAGTTCTGGGGGTCCTGCAGGCAATCCAGCGCCAGCCAGAAGGGCGGATCCGAACGGCGGGCGCTTTCCGCCCAGGCCTGCTCCAGATCCACATAAGGATAAGGATCCGCCTCGGCGACCACCCCCTGGTGGCCGTCCGCCACGGCGTCCAGCCGCGCCCGGGGGACGCGCAGCACCGGGACGCCTTGGGCCTCGGCCAGAGCGATCAGCTCCTCCAGGATCGGCCGGGGCTGGAGGCCTTCGGCGATGAGCAGCCGGTAAATGCGCCGCCGCCCGGCCCGCAGGGCCTCGTAGACCGCGTGGCGGCCATACAGGAACTCCCGCTGGAAGATCTCCCCGGACCGCTCTTTCATTGCGATCCCTCCGAAGGTTCTCCGGCGGCTTCCGCCGGATCCCAGCCCATGATCCGAAGGGGCCGGCCCAGCCATCGGGCGATCCGCTCCGTCCATCGGAAGAAGGGCGGCATCTCCTCCGGCCTGAGCCTTCGAAAGCCGAACCGGGCGTAAAACGGCTCCAGCTCCGGCCGGCAGATCAGCACCAGGGGCTCCCGGACCCGGGCCAGTTGCGCCCGGACCAGGGCGCTGCCGATGCCCCGGCCCCGCCACGCGGGATCCACCACCAGGGAGGCCAGCTCCCGGCTGCCATCCCGATGCGGGCGGATCTGGACGGCCCCCACCACCCGTCCCTGCACCTCGGCCACCCAGAAACGGGGGATGTGAAGCCCGAAGGGGTTCAGCCGGGCCTCCCGGATCATCCGTCGGATGATGGGTCCGTCCTCCGGCCGGGCCGGGCGCAGGATCCAGTCCTCCATCTGCTTTCTCCTCTGAAGCCGTCTTGATCTTTCTCACCCCAAAGGATTCTACCTGAGGGAGGCTGGCTTGCTTCGCCCTCAGGACCTTTCTGTTCGTGCGTTCCTGGACGGCCCCGGCTTGACATGGGGGTCGGGATCCGCTACGCTAAAGGTGGCGGCCGTGCTCAGGCGGGGAGGTGGCGGTTCCCTGCACCCGAAATCCGCCAGACGCGGGGCCGACATCCCCTTCGAGGGTTAGCGCGGCCCCCTGTGGGGCTCCCTCCCGGCGATGAAGGTCCGGTCCTGCGCGGCGGACCCCGGTGAACCCCGCCAGGCCCGGAAGGGAGCAACGGTAAGCCGTCCCGGTTCGCGCGCCGCAGGGGCGCCGGGCCGGAGCCGAACGAGGGCTCCCCCAGGGGGAGAGGCGGGCTCGACAAGGGGCGCACGGCCGCCCTCGGGAGGCTGCGAACCGGCGACCATGGCCTTTCCGAGATCCTTCCATGGGCCCATCGGCCCGAGTTCCGCCGTTGCACGAATGGACCGCTGGAGGCTTCTCCAATCGATCGCCTGGCTCGGGCTGGGCGCGTTCTGCCTCTGGGGTTACTGGCGCTCCCAACAGACGGTAACCCTCCTCCTGGATGATCGGATCGTTCCCATTAGAACCCATCAACGAACCGTGGCCGGGGTGCTGCGGGAGGCCGGGGTGTCCTTGCGTCCGGAGGACGAGGTCTTCCCGGCCCCGGATCAGGAGATCCGCCCACCGGCCCTCATCCGAGTCCGCCGGGCCCAGCCGGTGTGGATCCGGGTGGAGGGGAGAGGGACGGAGCCCTCCCGGCAGCTCCGGGTTTACACCCTCCATCGGGATCCGGAGGCCATCCTGCGGCAGGCGGGGGTGGAGCGGGAGCCCGGGGACGTGTTGTGGGTGGATGGACAACCATGGCCCCTCGGCGCGAAGACCGTGGACGGAGGAGCGCCCCCCGGGGAGATCCGCATCCAGCGAGCGGCCCCTCTGGTCTTGCGCCTGGAGGATGGATCCCGCCGGGTGATCCTGACCACTGCGCCCACCGTGGGGGCTGCCCTCCGGGAGGCGGGCTTCTCCCTGCACCCGGCGGATCGTCTGATCCCGGGTCCCGAAACTATGCTGAACGGCGGGTTGCAGGTGAGCCTCTTTCGCGCCCGTCCCATCACCGTGGAGGCCGACGGCCGCGTCCAGGTGGTGCATACCACCGCCCGGACCGTTCGGGATCTGTTGTGGGAGCTCGGGCTCATCCTGCACGGCCAGGATCGGGTGATCCCGGAGGAAGGGGCGGCCCTGCAAGGCGGAGAGACGGTGCGGGTGATCCGGATGCGGGAGGACTTTGAGATCGAGGAGAGCCCGATCCCCTTCCGCACGGTCTGGGAGCCGGACCCGAACCTGGAGCTGGACACGTGGGTGCAGAAGGCCCCGGGGCGGAACGGATTGCTGCAGCGACGGATCCGCGTCCGGTATGAGAACGGCCAGGCGGTGGCCCGGGAGGTGGTGGATGAGGCGGTGGTCCGGCCACCGGAGCCCCGGGTGTGGGTCTATGGGACGAAGATCGTGGTGCGCACCCTGGAAACCCCGGAGGGCCCGGTGGAATACTGGCGGCGGATCCGAATGCTGGCCACCTCTTACAGCGCCTCCACCGCAGGGGTTCATCCCTCCGCCCCCTACTTCGGGCGGACACGGACCGGGCTGCCCATGCAACGGGGGATCGTGGCCGTGGACCCGCGGGTCATCCGCCTGGGGTGGCGGGTGTATGTGCCGGGCTATGGGATCGGCCTGGCGGCCGACACCGGCGGGGGGATCATCGGCCGCCGCATCGACCTGGGTTACAACGATGAGGATCTGGTCCTCTGGTATCGATGGGTGGACGTGTATCTGCTGACGCCGGTGCCGCCTCCGGAATCCATCCCCTATGTGTTGCCGGACTGGCCCTCCCCGCCTCCATGAGCGTCCGGATGCCTCCTCCGCCTCCGATGCCCTGGCCCCGCTATCTGAAAGCCCACGGCCTGTATCCTCGCAAGGGGCTGGGCCAGCATTTCCTCATCGAGGAGTCTTTCCTGGCCCGTATCGCCGATGCGGCGGAGCTGGAGGCCGGGGAGTGGGCGCTGGAGATCGGGGCGGGCCCCGGCACCCTCACCCGACATCTGGCCCTTCGGGCCGCTCACGTGGTGGCGGTGGAGATCGACACCCGCTTCCTCCCGCTCCTGCGGGAGATCCTGGCCCCTTACTCCAACATCACCGTCATCCCGGGGGATATCCTGGCCCTGGATCCGGGGGCGCTGGTGCAGGGCCACCCCTATCGGGTGATCGGGAACATCCCTTACTACATCACATCAGCGATCCTGCGCCACGTGATGGAAGCCTCCCCCCGTCCCCGCCGGGTGGTTCTCACCGTTCAGCACGAGGTGGCCCGGCGGATCACGGCCGGGCCGGGCGCGATGAGCCTGCTGGCAGTGAGCGTGCAGGTGTATGGGCGTCCCCGCGTGGTGGCGCGCATCCCGGCAGGGGCCTTCTGGCCCCGCCCCGAGGTGGATTCGGCCGTCGTCGTGATCGATCCCTACGAGCGGCCGGCGGTGGACCTTGGGGATCCGGACTGGTTCTTCGAGGTGGTCCGGGCGGGGTTCCAGCAGCGCCGCAAGCAGCTCCACAACGCCCTGTCCCACGGCCTGGGGCTTCCGGATGAAGCGGTGCGGGAGGCCCTGACCCGGGCGGGGGTCGACCCCGCCCGCCGGGCGGAGACCCTCTCCCTGGAGGAGTGGGCGGCCCTCAGCGCGGCCCTCCGTCCCCTCCGGAGGCTCGCCCAGGAGGGCCGCGCTTTGCCCGCCGAGGAGGCATGAATCGTCGAGAGTTGCTCAGCGTCGTCGGCGGCGGGACCGGGTGTAGAAGGGCAGCAGCAGGCTCATGGCCGTCTGGAGGAGCTGGCGGCGGGCCCGCAGGGCCATCACTTTGGCCTGGCGCACCGGCTCCAGGCGGTTGAGATCCGGCAGGGAGACCGGCAGGCGCACCGGCCAGTTCTCCACCGGGATCGGCCGGTCCTCCGCCCGCACCCCGTAGCGCACCACCGCCCCGGCCCAGGTCAGCCCGGCCCCGAACCCGATGAGCAGGAGGTTATCCCCCTCCCGGATCCGCCCCTGGGCCATGGCCTCGGCGAAGGCGATGGGGATGGAGGCCGCCGAGGTGTTCCCGTAGCGGTCCAGGTTGAGGAACACCTTCTCCATCGGGAAGCCGAGCTCCCGACAGGCGGCCTCGATGATCCGCTCATTGGCCTGGTGAGGGATCATCAGGTCGATCTCATCGGGGGCCAGGCCGCTGCGGGCGATGGCCTCGATGGCGACCTTCCCCAGCACCCGGGTGGCGAACTTGAACACCTCCCGGCCGTTCATGCGCAATAGATGCCCCTTGCGCCGGATGGTCTCCTCGGTGATGACGTGGTTGGTGGAGATGCCAGGCACGATCAGGTGCTCTGCCCCCGAGCCATCGGATCCGAGAACGAAGGAGAGCACCCCGGTGGGCAGCTCGCTGGCCTGCAGGACCATGGCCCCGGCCCCGTCGCCGAAGAGCACGGCCGTGTTGCGGTCGCTCCAATCGATGTTGCGGCTGATGATCTCCGCGCCGATGACCAGGATGTTGCGCATCAGCCCGGCGGCGATGAAGGCGTGGGCCACCGCCAGGCCATACATGAAGCCGGTGCACCCGGCGCCCAGGGTGAAGGCCCCGCAACGGGCGTTGAGCTTGTGCTGAATGATGGATGAGACCGGGGGGATTACATAATCGGGCGTGGAGGTGGCCACGATGATCAGATCGAGATCCTGGGGCAGGACGCCCGCGCGGGCCATCGCCTCCCGCGCCGCGGCCACCGAAAGGTCTGACATCGTCTCGCCGGGACCGGCGATCCGCCGCTCCCGAATCCCGGTGCGGGTGAGGATCCATTCCTCCGTGGTATGCAGCTGCTGGGCCAGCTCGGCGCTGGTCAGCGCCTTCCGGGGGACCGCCATCCCCCATCCGGCGATCCGGCTATACCATGGCATCGCTCCCTCCTTTCGGACTGGGATCCGAATAGGCTCTCCTCACCTATTCAGCGGGAGGGCCGAGCGGACCGGCTGCCGTCGGCGATAGGCCCACAGCCCCACCGCGGCCGTTCCCAGGGCCACCCCGAGCCACCAGAGGGGGATGGCCGGGGTGGAGGGCCTCCGGCGGGGAGCCTGCCGGGCCTCCGCCATCAGGCGCTCATACAGCGAGGCCACCCAGGTCGGCCGCGGCTCCACCGGCCGCAGGGCGTCCGCCAGCTGCTCTGCCAGCTGGAAGAGCGCGCGGTCCCGAGGGGAGAACGCCACCGGAGGGAGCGGATACGCCGCTTCCCCCCGCAGCCCCTGTTGCAGACGCGCAGCATGCCACTCCAGCCACTCTGCGAGATCTGGCATGATGTCCTCCGCGAAGGGATTCAGGGCTCCCGCAGCAGCTCCTTCCGGAGCGCCTCCAGGGTGCGGTGATACAGCACCCGGATCGCCCCCTCGGTCCGCCCCATGATCCGGGCGATCTCGGCGTTGGAAAGTCCCTCGACGAACTTGAGGATCAGCAGCTGCTGGCGATCCGGGGGCAGGCGCCGCAGGGCCCGAAGCAGCCGCTCCCGTTCCTCCTGACGCTCCACCAGGGCTTCCACCCGATCCGGGGCCCGCTCGTGCCCGTTCTCGGAGAGCGGGACCACCGGGCGCCGGCGGCGGTCCCGATGCCAGTTGGCCACCAGGTTGTGAGCGATGCGGAAGAGCCAGGCGGCGAAGGGCAGCCCTCTTTCCTGGAACCGGGGCAGGTGCTGCAAGGCCTGCAGGAAGACCCGGCTGGTGAGATCTTCCGCTTCCTCCGGATCGCCGGTGCGGTAGAAGATGTAGTTGTAAATCGAGCGCACGTGACGCAGGTAGAGCTCCCCGAAGGCTTCGGGATCCCGTCGGGCCTGCTCCACCAGCCTCCGCTCCTCGTCCCGGGATCCTGCGGGAGAGCGACGAGTGGCCATGGTCCCCCACGATCGTTCCCAAGCGGATCGGGAGCTGCGCCGTTCGTCCCGCCACCCCTCCTTTCTGGAACGGCCCAGCTCCCGTGGATTTGTCGCATCAAGGCACTCTAAGTATACCCGAAAGCGGGGGGAGGGGCGCATCTCCGCTCGGAGGACGCACATGGACGCCGCGCGTGTCGTCGAGGTCATCCGGCAGGAATCCGTGCTCATCGATCGGGCGGGGCTGGTTTCGCTCTACGGAGCGGTGCTCCGGCTGGCCGGGCTGGGGGTGGGGGGGATGCTCTACCAGGCCGGACGGCAGGCCGGGCTGCGGGGCGCCCAGCTCCTTCAGGAACGGCTGGGCCTGCAGGGGGAGGATCTGGTGGAGGCAGCCCGCATCGCCTTCGAGGCCGCCCAGTGGGGGGAGGCGCGCTGGCAGCGGGAGGATGCCACCATCCGGGTGGAGGTGACCCATTCCGTCCTCGCCGAGGGGCTCCGGCCCCAGCGAAAGCCGGTCTGTCACCCCCTGGCAGGATACATCGCCGGCTTCCTGGAGGTCGCCCTGGGGCGCCCGGTCCGCGTTCGGGAGATCGCCTGCGCGGCCGTGGAGGGCGAGACCTGTCAGTTTGTGGCGGAAGCGGAACGGTGAGCGCGCTTCGGAGGGGATCGATGTTCTCGGCGGTGCGCCCTGCCACCCGGGCCGATCGGAGCGCTATCCTGCATCTGGTCCGGGAGCATCGGCGGGCTCAAATGACGCTGGACTGGTGGTCCCTGGAGGAATGGCTGGAAGCCCCGACCGCCTGGGTGGTGGAGCGGATGGGCCGGGTGATCGCCTTCTGGCTGGGCATCCAGGTGGACAGCCCGGTGGCGTGGCTGCGGGTGGCGGCGGTGGCCGACGGCGAGGACGCGCCCCAGCTGTTCCGACAGCTCTGGCCCTCCATGGCCCGGGCCCTGGCGGCCCAGGGGGCAACGGAGGCCGTCGGGATGGCCTATGGGGAATGGCTGGAGTCTGTCTATCCGGCAGCCGGCTTCACCCGCCGCACGGTGGTGATCACCCTGCGGAAGGACGACTGGCGGATCCCGGAGCTCCCGGCCGTCCCCGTTCGCGTCCGTCGGGCGATGCTGGAGGACATCCCACGGATCGCGGCGGTGGATCGCCAGGCCTTCGAGCCCCTCTGGTGGTATGGCCCCACCATCCTGACCCGCGCCTGGCATCAGGTGCCCTACTTCATCGTGGCGGAGGCGGAGGGAGAGATCATCGGCTACGCCTTCGCCGACCTCTATGGCATGCACGGACATATCGTCCGCCTGGCGGTCCACCCGGCCCATCAGGGCCGGTCCGTGGGGGCGCGCTTGCTGGCGGAGAGCCTGCGGTATCTGATCGACCTGGGGGCTTATCCCATCACCCTCAACACGCAGGTCGAGAACCGGATCTCCCAGGCCCTCTACCGGCGGTTCGGTTTCCACCCCACCGGGCAGGAGGTCTCCATCTGGAGTTGCGCGCTCCGGCGATTCGGAGGGAAGCCCTCGCCGCTTATTCTTCCTTCAGCAGGCCCTTCTGGATCATGTAGCGGACCAGCTGGGCGCGGGTTCGCAGGCCCAGTTTCTCCATCCCGCGAGCCCGGTAGGTCTCCACGGTTTTGACGCTCAGGCCCAGGCGCTCGGCGATCTCCTGGTTGGTGTGCCCGATGGCCACCATGCGGAGCACCTGGCGCTCCCGCTCGCTCAGGCTCTCCCATGGTTCCGGGGTCTCCGGGATCTGCGGGGCAGGGATCAGATCCTCCAGGAGCGCGCGGGTCATCGCGGGGTGGATGTAGAGGTCGCCCCGCGCCACCGCGCGGATCGCTGTGATCAGCTCCTCATCGGTGGCGCGCTTGATGATGTAACCGGCGGCGCCCTCGGCCAGGGCCTGCCGCAGGTATGCTTCGTCCTCGTGCATCGTCAGGATCAGCACCCGCGCCTCCGGCACCTGCCGGCGTAGCAGGGCGAGGGCTTGCAAACCGGGCATGCCCGGCATGGTGAGGTCCAGCAGGATGACGTCCGGGCGGATCGCCTCTGCCTGGCGCAGGGTTTGCCAGCCATCCTCCGCCTCTCCGACGACCTCGATGTCCGGTTGGGCGCTGAGGAGCAGCCGGAGGCCGGCCCGGAACACAGCGTGGTCGTCCGCGATCAGCACCCGGATCATGAGTCCTCCAGCGGAACGCGGAGATAGATGGTGGTGCCCCGGCCCGGCGCCGATTCGATGGCCAGGGAGCCTCCCACCAGCTGGGCCCGTTCCCGCATCCCGTAGATCCCGAGGCGGTTGCCGGGCTCCTCCCGAAGCACGCGATCGACGTCGAAGCCGCAGCCGTCATCCTCCACGATCACGGAGAGCAGACGGGGGGAGGCCTGGAGGAGGACGCTGATCCGCTGGCAACCGGCGTATTTGGCGGCGTTGGTCAGGGCCTCCTGCACGATGCGGTAGACGGCAGTCTCGATGGCCGGGGGGATGCGGCGGCCATCCAGGCCGATCACCTGCATCTCCACTTCGATCCCGAAGCGCTCGCGGTAGTCCCGGATGTAGCGCTCCAGGGCTGCCACCAAGCCCAGATCATCCAGCACCGAGGGCCGCAGCTCGAAAGCCAGGCGCCGCACACGGTTGAGCGTCTCATCGACCAGCCGATACATGTCCTGGAGCCGGGAGCGCATGGTCTCGGGGTCGAGGGCTTGCTCGATGTTCCGCAGCCCCACGCGCAGCGAGGCCAGGGCCTGCCCGGTCTCGTCGTGCAGCTCCCGGGCGATCCGCCGGCGTTCCTCCTCCTGCGCCTCAATGATCCGCTGGATATAGAAGGCCCGCATGCGCTCCTGCTGGGCCAGCTCTTCCACCATCGCGTTGAACGCCTGGGCCAGGGCCCCGATCTCATCCCTGGCCCACACGACCGCCCGAGCGGTGAAATCCCGCCGGGCCACCCGCTCGGTCATCGCCACCAGGCCCCGGATGGGACGGACGATCAGATGGGTGAGGAACAGGGCGATGCCGATGCTGAGGGCGGACACGGCTACGGTGGTCAGCAGCAACCGCACGGTCAACGCGTCGACAGCGGCGCGCACCCCTGTGTCCCGCAGCCCCAGGCGTAACACCCCCGCCTGTCCCCGGAAGACCGGGACCGCGATGTCCCAGATCACCCCCTCCGGCGTGCGCAGCGGCTGGAGATGGTAGGACGCCCCCGGCGGGAGAGGATGCGCCTCGACCAGCCCCACCGGGAACTCCGGCCCGGTCCCGAACGTGTGAGCCAGGACCTCCCCCTCCGGGGAGAGGGCAAAGGCATAGCGCAGCTCGGGGTTGTGATCCACCGCATCCTGCAACAGCCGATGAAGCCCCATCAGGTCGTTGATCAGGATCAGGTCCGTGCTCCGCGCCGCCAGGTCGCTGGCCATCGCGATCCCCCAGTCCTGGGTGCGGGCGACCAGCACATGGTAGAGGGCGTAGCGGACCTGCAGGATGGTGGTGAGGCCGAAGAGCACCGTTCCGCCCAGGACGATGCCCAGGATTTTGGTCCGCACGCTGACCCCGCCCGCGATCTCCCAGAACCGCTCCCGTGCCTGATGAAGGAAGTGCCATCGCATCTTCCACTCCCTTCGGTTTGCCGATGGCTGTTCCATAGAAGCAGGATGATCGCATCCTCAACCGGCTATCTCCATCGCCAGGGCGAGAGCCCCCAGCAGCCCGGCCCGTTCCCCCAGCGCCGGGGGCAGCACATACGTCTCCAGGTCCCCCTCCAGGGCCGGTGCCGGGAGATACCGGTTCAGCAGCGCCTGCATCCGCCCTCGGACTCGCGGGAGCAGCCCCGGATGCTGGGCGACGCCCCCGCCGAGGAGGATGCGCTGCGGCGTCAGGATGCACAGGATGTTCACCAGGCCCAGGGCCAGATACTCCGCCTCCAGCTCCCACGCGGGATGATCCGGCGGCAGGACCTCCGGAGGCTGCCCCCAGCGGGCCGCCATCGCCGGTCCGGAGGCCAGGCCCTCCAGGCAGTCCCCATGGAACGGACACACCCCGGGGAAGGGGTCCCGCTCCCGGTCATGGGGGATCCGGATGTGACCCATCTCCGGATGCCATACCCCGTGGAGCATCCGGCCGTGGACGATGGCGCCGCCCCCGATGCCGGTGCCCACCGTCAGATAAACGAAAGTGTGCAGGCCCTGCGCGGCCCCCCAGCGCCCCTCCCCCAGCGCCGCCGCCTGGACGTCGGTCGTCAGGCCGATGGGAACCTCGAAGGCCTCCCGAAAAGGCCGCAGGAGGTTCACCCCGGACCATCCCGGCTTGGGGGTAGTAGGGATCGTGCCGAAGGTGGGCGACCCGGGATCCAGGTCCAGCGGGCCGAAGGAGCCGATCCCGATGGCCTTCAGTGTTTTGGCGAAGGGCCGGAAGAAAGCGATCACCCGGGCCAGGGTTTCCTCCGGGGTCGTGGTCGGGATGCGCAGGGTGGCCTCCAGGTGATCCGGCCCGGTGCCCACCGCGCAGAGGAATTTGGTGCCGCCGGCCTCCACCGCGCCGTAAAGGGACATCCCGGGGTCCCCTCCGCAGATGGTTTCGGAATCCCGGTTCCGGGCCCTGGGCGCTTCTCAAGGAAAACGTGGGATGCGGGCGTTTTCGACGGCCTGGCGGAGGCGCCGGAGCGCCGCTTCGGCCCCGTCAGGGGCCTCGAAGATGGAAGCCCCGGCCACCAAGACCGTGGCCCCTGCTTCCACCAGGTCGGAAGCGTTCTCCGGCCCCACTCCGCCGTCGACCTCCAGCTCGATGGGTCGGTCGAGGGCGTTGATCATCCGCCGGGCCCGGCGCACCTTCTCCCGCATACGTTCGATGAACGCCTGGCCGCCGAACCCGGGGTTCACGGTCATGATCAGCACCTGATCCACGTCCGGCAGGATCTCCTCCAGGGCGCTCAGGGGAGTGGCCGGGTTCAGGGCCACGCCCGCCCGCAGCCCCAGCCTCCGGATCCCCTGGATCACCCGGTGCAGGTGGGGGCAGGCCTCCACGTGGACGATGAGGCGGTCGGCGCCGGCCTGGGCGAAGGCCTCGAGATACCGCTCCGGGGCCTCGATCATCAGATGGACGTCGAGGGGCAACGAGGTGATCCGCCGCAGGGCCGCCACAATGGGCATCCCGAAGGTCAGGTTGGGCACGAAATGGCCGTCCATCACATCGACGTGGATCCAGTCAGCTCCCGCCCGGGCCACCGCCTCGACCTCCCGGGCCAGGCAGCGGAGATCGGCGGAGAGGATGGAGGGCGCGATCTTCACCTCCCTCATGCCTGGGCCTCCTGAAGCATGGGACGCACGATCCGCGGACGCCGGCCGACGACTTCAGCCCGGAGCTGACCGCATCCGGCCGCCACATCGATCCCCCGGCGCACCCGGACGGTGCAGGGGATCCCCGCCTTCTCCAGGATACGACGGAAGGCTTCCACCCGTTCGGGCGGGGAGGCCTCCCCGGGGAAGTCCGGGGTGGGGTTCAGAGGGATCAGGTTCACGTGGGCCAGCATCCCCCGGATGCGTTCGACCAGGGCGTATGCCTGCTCCGGCGTGTCGTTGACCCCTCGGATCATCACCCACTCGAAGGTCACCCGCCGCCGGGTCTGCTCGATATAATCCCGCACGGCCGCCATCAGGGCGTTCAGAGGATAGACCCGGTTGATCGGGACCAGCCGGTCGCGCAGCTCGTCCGTGGCGGCGTGCAGGGAGATCGCGAGGTTGATCTGCCAGCCTTCCCGGGCGAACCGCCGGATGCCCGGGACGATCCCCACGGTGGAGACGGTGATGCGGCGCTGGCCCAGGCCCATGCCTTCCGGATGGATGAGCAAGCGCAGGGCTTTGGCGGTGTGCGCGTAATTGGCGAAGGGCTCGCCCATCCCCATGAACACCACATGGGTCAGCCGCTCGCCATGGGCGGACAGCCAGCGGGCGACCCAGAGGACCTGCTCCACGATCTCCCCGGGGGTGAGGTTGCGCAGCAGGCCCATCTGGCCGGTGGCGCAGAAGGGGCAGCCCATGGCGCACCCAGCCTGGGTGGAGACACAGGCCGTGCGCCGATCGGTGTATTCCATCAAAACCGCCTCCACGTTCACCCCATCCGGCAAGGCGAACAGCCACTTGCGGGTCCATCCATCCCGGGAGACCCGCTCCGCGACGGGCCGGAGGGCCGAGAGCGTGAAAGCCTCCGTCAGGCGCTCCCGCAGCGCCTTCGGCAGATCCGTCATGGCCTCAAAGTCCGTCGCCCCGCGCCGGTAAACCCAGTGCCAAATCTGGCGCGCCCGATAGGAGGGCTCGCCCCACGCGGCCAGCGTTTCCTCCAGCTCTTCCAGGGAAAGATCCAGCAAGAACCGCATCCGCCTCCACCCGTGTGATATCCTTCTCGCTTCATCCTACCCAGAAGGGCTCTAAAGGAGCAAATTTGCTGTGCATGGAAGGGTCTATCCATAAACGCACGAACGGGAGCGGAAAAGAGGCGCTGTTCCGCCAGGTGGCGATCGACCCGGAGGCCCCTACCCTGGTCTGGCCGAATGGGGCGGACTTCGATCCCAAGGCGCTCTATGATTGGCCGAAGTATGTCGAGGGCCTGAAGCCACGGGCATTGCGGTGGGCCGTCTCGTGGACACGGGCGCGCTGAGCCGGCCCGAGGGGCCAGGGCCTGTTCCGCATGCGCCTCGCCTTTCCCCCCGAGTCCCCACGACCCGCTCGTTTCCGGCCTTCCCGGATTTGAGTTAAACTATCTTCAAAGCGTGGAGCCTGAGCGCAGAGAGGTGAGCGATGACAAAGGACGCGCGGCTGAAGGCGCTGGAGACGGCGGTGCTGACGCTGACCAAGCGGTTTGGGGAAGGGACGATCATGCGCCTGGGGGAGGCCGCCCAGCAGCCGGTGGAGGTCATCCCCACCGGATCCCTGGCCCTGGATCTCGCCCTGGGGGTCGGCGGGATCCCCCGCGGGCGGATCACAGAGATCTACGGCCCGGAGGCCTCCGGGAAGACCACCCTCTGCCTTCATGTGATCGCGGAGGCCCAGAAGCGAGGGGGGATCGCGGCCTTCATCGACATGGAGCACGCCCTGGACCCCCAATACGCCCAACGGTGCGGCGTGGACGTGGACAACCTCTACATCGCCCAGCCGGACACTGGGGAGCAGGCTCTGGAGATCGCGGAGACGTTGATTCGCAGCGGAGCGGTGGACGTCGTGGTGGTGGACTCGGTGGCCGCGCTGGTGCCGCGGGCGGAGATCGAGGGGGAGATGGGCGACGCCCACGTGGGGCTTCAGGCCCGCTTGATGAGCCAGGCCCTGCGCAAGCTCGCCGGGGCCATCCGCCAGTCCAACACCGCCATGCTCTTCACCAACCAGCTCCGGATGAAGATCGGCACCATGTTCGGCAACCCGGAGACCACCACGGGCGGCATGGCTCTGAAGTTCTACGCCTCCGTCCGCCTGGAGATCCGCCGCCTGCAGAACCTCAAGGCCGGCGGCGAGATCATCGGGAGCCGGGTTCGGGTCCGGGTGACCAAGAACAAGGTGGCCCCACCCTTCCGGGAGGCCGAGTTCGACATCCTCTACAATGAGGGGATCAGCAAAGCGGGGGATATCCTGGATCTGGCGACTGAGCTCGGGCTGATCACCAAGCGGGGCACTTTCTTCATGTATGGGGACACCCGCCTGGGCCAGGGGCGGGAGAACGCCCGGGAGTTCCTGAAGGCCCACCCCGAGCTGATGGAGGAGCTGGAGCAACGGATCCGGGAGAACGCCGCCCGCGCCGCCTCCCTGAAACGCCTGGGGGTGAGCGCGGAGGCGCCCGAGGAGGCGGCGCCGATCCCGGAGCTGGAGTGAGCGGCCTCCCGCTTCCCCCTTCCCATGGGCGGTCGGATCACGCGGCTTCAGGCTTTAAAGAGCGGCCGGGTAGCGGTGTATCTGGACGGCCGCCGGGCCTTCGTCCTGACGGCCCTGGAGGCCGCCCGGCTGCGGCCGGGCCAGGTGCTCTCCGACGAGGAGATCGCTCAGCTGCAGGAGCGGGATCGTCTGGAACAGGCCCACGAAGCCGCCCTCCGGTTCCTGAGCTACCGCCCGCGGAGCGAACGGGAGGTCGGCGATTATCTCCGCCAGAAAGGATTTGACGCCGCCACGGTGGAGGCGGAACTCGAGCGGCTCCGTCGGGCCGGGCTGGTGGATGATTACGCCTTCGCCCGGTTCTGGGTGGAGAACCGAACCGCCTTCCGGCCACGGGGTCGGCGAGCCTTGCAAGCGGAGCTCCGACGCAAGGGCGTCCCCCCCGACGTCATCCGGGAGGTCCTCCGAGAGAGCGCCCCGGATGAACGGTTGCTGGCCCTGCGACTGGCCCGGGAGCGAGCCCGACGTCTGCAAGGCCTGGACCCCCGGACCCTCCGGCGGCGGCTGGCCGGCTACCTGAGCCGTCGGGGGTTCGACGGGGAACTGGTGATGGAAGTCCTTCGCACTCTGGATATCGAAAGCGAGGAGGAAGAAGCGCCGGAAGGGTAGGCGGGAACCCCCGCTGCCCGCCGGATCCGGACAGGGGGAACATCCCCCTCTCGTTAGATCCTTTCCATCACAGGATCGGCCATGGAGCAAATCATCTGGATCCCGCTCGCCGTGATTGGGTTGATCGGCGGCGGTGCGCTGGGATGGTTCCTGGGAAAGCAACAGGTTCGGGGACAGCTCCGCAGGGAGATCGAGGCCGCTCAACAGGAAGCGCAGCGTCTGGTGGAGGAGGCCAAACAGCAGGCCGCTCAGCTCCTGCTTCAGGCAAAGGACGAGTCCCTGCGCTTGCGGGAGGCCACCGAGGCCGAGCTTCGCAAGTGGCGGGCCGATCTCCGCAAGGAGGAGGAGCGGCTGCGCCACCGGCGGGAGGAGCTCGACCGCCGGGCTGAGCGTCTGGAGAAGCAGGAGCGTCGCCTGAACGAGCGACAGGCGGAGCTGGAACGGCAGGCCGCGCAGCTGCAGGCCGCTGTCGCCCGGCTGGAGGAGGAACGCCGGGCGGCCCTGGAGCAGGTCGCCGGGATGACCGCCGAGCAGGCCCGTCAGGTCCTGCTGGAGATGGTCGAGAAGGAAGCCCGGGAGGACATGGCCCGCCTCTACCGGCAGATCGAGGCCGAGGCCCGGCTACAGGCCGAGGAACGCGCCCGGGAGATCATCGCCACGGCCATCCAGCGCATCGCCAGCGAACAGGTCGCTGAGCTGACCGTCTCAGTGGTGCCCCTGCCCAACGACGAGATGAAGGGGCGCATCATCGGGCGGAACGGCCGTAACATCCGAGCTCTGGAGAAGATCACCGGAGTTGAGATCATCGTGGATGACACCCCCGAGGCCATCACCCTCTCCTCCCATGATCCGGTGCGCCGGGAGGTCGCCCGCATCGCCCTCACCCGCCTCATCCAGGATGGGCGGATCCATCCGGCGCGGATCGAGAAGGTGGTGGCCGAGGCCCGCGAGGAGGTGGAGCGGATCATCTGGGAGGAGGGGCAGCAGGCCGCCGCCGCCGCCGGCGTCACCGGCCTGCACCCCGAGCTCATCCGTCTCCTCGGGCGCCTGAAGTTCCGCACCAGCTACGGCCAGAACCAGCTGCACCACGCGGTGGAGGTGGCCTGGCTGGCCGGCATGATCGCCGCCGAGCTGGGGGCGGACGTGCGGATCGCCCGCATGGGCGGGCTGCTGCACGACATCGGCAAGGCGGTGGATCACCAGGTGGAGGGCACCCACGCCCTGATCGGGGCGGAGCTGGCCCGCCGCTACGGCGTGCCCCCCAAGGTGGTCAACTGCATCGCCAGCCATCACCACGAGGTGCCCCAGGAGTGCATCGAGGCGGTGATCGTGGAGGCCGCCGACGCCATCTCCGGTGCCCGGCCCGGCGCCCGCCGGGAGACCCTCGAGATGTATCTCAAGCGGATCCAGGAGCTGGAGAACCTGGCCCGCTCCTACCCGGGCGTCGCCGAATGCTACGCCATCCAGGCCGGGCGGGAGATCCGCATCATCGTCAAGCCGGAGGAGGTGGACGACCTGGCCATCATCCGGATGTCCCGGGAGATCGCCCGCAAGATCGAGGAGACCATGCAATACCCGGGCCAGATCAAGGTCACCGTGATCCGGGAGACCCGGGCGGTGGAGATCGCCCGCTGAGCCCGGGCCGTGCCGGAGGGATCTTCCAGGATCTGCCGCGCTCTGGATCTCAGCCGGAAAGGAGTGTGCGCGTATGGCCAAGAAACGACGGGTTCGCACAACCCCTGTGGCCCCGCGGGGCGCCCCAGCGCCCGCGCCCGCGCGAGAGGCCGTGCCCTCGCCGGCGGCTCCCCCGCCGTCCCGCCGGCCGACCTCCAGCCTGTCCAATTACGACTACAGCTACGTGCGGCGGGATCTGCGCCGCATCGGCGTCCTGGCCGGGGTGCTCCTCGGCGCCCAGATCGCCCTCGCCTTCCTTCTGCCTCATCTGTTGAGGTGAGCGCCATGGCCCGACGCGCTCCCGCTCTCCCCGTGCCGTCCCGGAGCCGCCGGCGCCCTCGCCCGGTGCGCCGGGACGGCTTCCTCAAAACGAGCCTGGACAACGGCCTCACCGTGGTGCTGAAGGAGCAGCATCACGCGCCGGTGGTGACCTTCTGGATCTGGTATCGGGTGGGCAGCCGGGATGAGCCCACCGGCCTCACCGGCATCTCTCACTGGGTGGAGCACATGCTCTTCAAGGGCACCCCCACTTACCCCAAGGGGACCCTGGATCGCCTGATCTCCCGGGAAGGTGGGGCCTGGAACGGGATGACCTGGCTGGATTTCACCACCTATTTTGAAACGCTGCCCTCAGACCGCTGGACCATCGCCCCGGAGATCGAAGCAGATCGGATGACGAAGGCCCTGTTCCATCCCAAAGAGGTAGAGGCCGAGCGCACCGTCATCCTCTCCGAGCGCCACGGCTACGAGAACAACCCCCTTTTCCTGCTCAGCGAGCAGGTCCAGGCGCTGGCCTTCCAGGCCCATCCCTACGGCCACGAGGTCATCGGATGGCCCGGAGACCTGCAGACCATGACCCGGGAGGACCTCTACCGCCATTACCGGACTTACTACGCGCCCAACAACGCGGTGGTCGTGGCCGTGGGGGATTTCCGCATCCCGGAGGCGCTGCGCGTCATCGAACGCGCCTTCGGGCGCATCCGTCCCGTCCCCGAGATCCCCCGGCTGCGGGTCCAGGAGCCGCCTCCCCGCGGGGAGCGTCGGACGGTCCTTGAGGGAGAGGGGAACACGGCCTATCTGGAGATCGCCTATCTCATCCCCGAGGCCACCCACCCGGATTTCCTGCCCATGGTGGTTCTGAACGCGGTGTTCACGGGAACCGGATCCCTGAGCTTCAGTGGGGGGACTTCCAACAAGACCTCCCGGCTTTACCGGGCTCTGGTGGAGCGCGGGATCGCGGCCGACATCGAGGGCTCCTTGATCCCAACGGTGGAGCCTTTCCTGTATCGTCTGACCGCCACCCTCCAGCCCGGGCGTCATCCCCAGGAGGCCGAGGCCGTGATCGATGCGGAGATCGACCGGCTCCAGACGGAACCCCTCCGCCCGGAGGAGTTCGAGAAGGCTCTGAAACAGGCCCGCGCCGATTTCGCCTATAGCAGCGAGTCGGTCACCAACCAGGGTTTCTGGTATGGCTGGAGCGAGATCTTCGCGGATTACACCTGGTTCGAAGGCTATCTGGACCGTCTCAAACAGGTGACCCCCGAGGATGTCCAGCGCGTCGCCCGCGCCTATCTGGTCCGCTCCCGGCGGACGGTCGGATGGTATCTGCCGACCCGCCGGGCTGCGTCGTGATGCCGACGTGGAGGGAGCGCGATGATCGTGATCCTCGGCCTGGGCCCCGGAGATCCCCGCTACTGGACCCGCGAGGCGCTGGAGGTGCTTCAGGGGATCCGGGAGATCTATGTGCGGACCCGCCGGCATCCGGCGGTGGCCGCCTTGCCCCCGCATCTCATCGTCCACGATTTCGACGCGGTCTATGCGGAGGCGGAGACCCTGGAGGCGGTCTACGAGCGGATCGCCCGGACCATCGTCGAGCTGGGCCGGCGGCCGGAGGGGGTTTGCTACGCCGTGCCGGGCTCCCCCTTCGTTGGGGAGGCCACGGTGGCTCGGATCCGGGCGCTGGCCGCCGAAGCCGGCCTCCCCGTTCGCATCGTCCACGGCCTCAGCTTCATCGAGGTGGCCCTGGAGCTCCTCGGGCTGGACGCGCTGGACGGCTTGCAGATCGCGGATGCCTTTGAGCTGGCCGAGCGCTACCATCCCCCCCTGAACCCTGACCGTCCCGCCCTCATCGCCCAGCTGGACAGCCGGACGGTGGCAGCGGATGTGAAGCTGACCCTGATGAACCAGTATCCCCCGGATCATCCGGTCACCCTCCTGGACGCGGCCGGGCTGCCGGAAGCCCGGGTCCTTACCTTCCCGCTTTATGCCCTGGACCACCGTTCGGATTTCACGCCCCTGACGGCGCTCTATGTGCCGCCCCTGGCCCGACCCGGGGCCTTTGAGACGTTCCAGGACACCATCGCCCATCTGCGCTCCCCAGAGGGTTGCCCCTGGGACCGGGAGCAAACCCATCAGAGCTTGCGCGCCAACCTGCTGGAGGAGGCCTACGAGGTCCTGGAGGCCCTGGACGCCGATGACCCGGCCCGCCTGAAGGAGGAGCTGGGGGATCTGCTCCTCCAGGTGGTCTTCCACAGCCAGATCGCCGTGGAGAGCGGGGAGTTCTCCATGGCCGAGGTCATCGCCCACGTCAACGAGAAGATCCGCCGCCGGCATCCCCATGTGTTCGGAGACGTGAAAGTCAGCGGCGTCCGCCAGGTCCTGGAGAACTGGGAGCAGATCAAGCAACGGGAGAAGGCGGGGCGGGGAGCGGAGACCTCCGCCCTGGATGGGGTACCGAAGGGCCTGCCGGCCCTGGCCCAGGCGGCCGCCTACGGGGAGCGGGCCGCTCGCCTGAAGTTCGACTGGTCCGACGCGGAGGGGGTGCTGGAGAAAATCGGGGAGGAGCTTCGGGAGATCGCCAGCGCGGCGGACTCTGCGCGTCGCGCGGAGGAGTTCGGGGACCTGCTCTTCACCCTGGCTCAGCTCGCCCGCCACTGGGGGATCGATCCGGAGGCAGCCCTCCGGGAGGCCAACGCCCGCTTCGCCCGCCGATTCCGCCGCATGGAAGCGCTGGCCGCTGCGGCCGGCCGTCGCCTCCAGGATCTCTCCCCTGAAGAGATGGATGCGTTGTGGAATCAGGCGAAGGCGGAGGAAGCTCCAGCTGTGCGAGCCTGGCCTGAAGGGGGAGACAAGGCTCCGTAACGATCGGCGTCCGTCCATGCCCGCGCGATGGGTTACTGTCTATAACGCCGAAGGTCGTCCCCTGGCCCGGCTGCGGCTATGCCGCTCCCTGGCGTGTCGCGGGCGCGGGCTGATGTTCCGACGCGCTCTGGATGAGGAGGATGGGCTGTTCTTTGTGTTCCCCCGCGCTGGACGCTGGGAGACCGCCATCCATATGTTTTTCGTCTTTTTCCCGATCGCAGCGATCTGGTTGGATGAAGAAGGGCGCATCGTCCATGCCGTCGAGGCCCGTCCCTTCCGGGTGTATCTCCCTCCGCGCCCGGCCCGCTATCTGATCGAAGGATCGGTCCGTCTGCTCCGGGAGGCCCATGTGGGGGAGGTGTGGACATGGCGCGAGGACGATGGGGCATCGTAGCGGGGCTGATGCTGGCGCTGGCCCTGCTTCGGATCCAGCCGGCCTTCGCCCAGGAGCCCGTCCGCTACACGGTCCAGCCCGGGGATACGCTCACTCGCATTGCGGCGCGCTTCGGCACCACGGTGGAAGCCCTGGCGGAGGCCAACCATCTGGTCAACCCCAACCTGATCTATGTGGGCCAGGTCCTGCTCATCCCGGCCTCCACCGCCTCCCCCTCGCCCTCCAGTCGGGTTCATGCGGTGCAACCCGGGGAAACCCTTTACCGCATCGCCCTGCGTTACGGCACCACGGTGGAACGGCTGATGGCCCTGAACGGCCTTCGCAACCCCCACCGGATCTTCGTCGGGCAGCTCCTCCGGATCCCCGAGGAGGCCCCTGGGACGCCGGCCGCCTGGCCGGCACCCTTCCAAGACATCCGGCTCGGTCCGGCGCCGGCGGTGCAGGGACGGGTCTTTCCGGTGCGGGTGCGGCTTTCCCAGCCGGCTACCCTGGAGGCGCGCTTCCTGGGCATCGCCTTTCCGCTGGCTCCCACCCCGGAGGGCGGGGAGGGCTTGATCGCGGTGCCCGCCATGCAGGCCCCAGGGGTCTATTCCCTGGGGGTGACCGCCCGCACTTCGGACGGCCGGACGGTGCAGGTGAGCCTTCCGGTTCAGGTGGTGGCTGGTCCCTACGGTCGAGAGGCCATCCGTCTGCCGCCCGATCGCCAGGGTCTGCTGGACCCCGAGCTGCTCCGTGTGGAGCGGGAGAAGGTGCTGGCGGCCTGCACGCCCTTTGAACCGGAACGGCGCTGGCAGGGACCCTTCCGGTATCCGGTGGCCCGGCCGGAGGTGACCTCCGAGTTCGGTACCCGTCGCTCGTATAATGGGGGTCCTTACTCCAGCTATCACGAGGGGCTGGACCTGCGAGGGAGCGCTGGAACGCCGGTTTATGCCCCGGCAGACGGCCTGGTGGCCCTGGCGGAGGCGTTGGTGGTGCGGGGCAACGCGGTGATCCTGCGCCACGGATGGGGTATATGCAGCGGCTACTGGCATCTCCAGGCCGTAGCGGTGCGGGAGGGTCAGACGGTGAAGGCAGGGGATCTCCTGGGCTATGTGGGGAACACCGGCCTCTCCACCGGGGCCCACCTCCACTGGGAGATCCGGGTGCGGGGGATCCCGGTTGACCCCCGACAGTGGGTGGAGGGACCCCTGCCGTAGCGTGGTGGGAGGGGTGAGATCAGGACGATGGCCCCAGGGGTTTGCCCTCCGAGAGGGACCAGAGGGCGGGGGGGACGAGCATCCCCTGCCGCCCGATGAGCAGCCCGACCCGCGCCCGCTGTGCCGCCTCC
>CACRXA010000061.1_pt1 | contig 138059 bp, 126 predicted proteins | sample 5377051 | NCBI WGS metagenome assembly CACRXA01 (sample SAMEA6061847, study PRJEB28556) | metagenome | reverse complement strand
TCCGGTATGCGGCAAAGTGAATGAAAGGCTAAGGGGACACGTCCTGGCGTGCCCTTGCGGGGCGAGGATGGGCCGTCACGAGGCGGCGGCGGTGAACATTGCCCGCAGGGGGGTGGAATTCCTCGAGGGCTCCGGCCTTCGAGGCAGGGGTCGGTGGGCGACCCCGGTGGCCGGTCCTCTGGCCTTGGGATAAAACCCAAGGCCACGACCGGAATACGCAGAAAACAGCGTAAGTCCTATTTAAATAGACCGAACGGGATCCGGGGGACGATCTTGCTTGGCAGGCTCCCCCTTTGAGGTTAGATTAGCCTTGCCGCCGGGTCCAAACGGGCGGGAGGCGGCATCCCGCATCCTGGATCTTCGAGGGAGCCGGATGAGGGCACTTATTTTATACATCGAGGACAATTTCGAAAACCGGCTGCTGGTTCGGCGGATCCTGGAGGCAGAGGGGTATCGGGTGGTGGAGGCGGAGGACGGGCCCAGAGGGCTGGAGCTGGCCCGCTCGATGCGCCCCGATCTGATCCTGGTGGACCTCCATCTCCCCGACATCGACGGCTATGAACTGGTCCGTCGCTTCAAGCAGATGCCCCATTTGCAGGGGATCCCGATTGTGGCGCTCACGGCGGATGTCATCCGCGGCACCCGGGAGCGGGCCCTGGCGACCGGATGCGACGGCTACATCCCCAAGCCCATCGATGTGGATGCGTTGCCGGAGCAGATCGCCGCGTTCCTGAAGAACCGGGAGGCCCCTCATGGGCGGTGAGCAGATGAAGCCTCCGGTGGACCCGAAGGAGGCCACCATCCTGGTGGTCGAGGACAACCTCCAGAACTTTGTGCTGATCGCCCGCCTCCTGGGCTACCTGGGGGTGCGGGACATCCAGTGGAAGGCTTCGGGCTGGCAGGTGCTGGAGTTCGCCGGGCAGCTGCCCCGCATCGATCTCATCCTCCTGGACATCCATCTGCCCTATGAGGACGGCTATGAGGTCCTCCGACAGATCCGGGCCGACCCCCGTTTCCGAGGGACCCGGGTGGTGGCGGTCTCGGCGGAGGCCACAGAGGACAACATGCGGCGGGCGCGGGAGGCGGGCTTCGATGGCTTCATCGGCAAGCCCATCGACCCGGACGCCTTCCCCGATCAGATCCGTCGCATCCTCGCCGGCGAGGGCGTGTGGACACTCGGTTGAGGAGGGCGCGCGATGGTGTCCCTCGATTGGGGCTCGTGGCCGTTGCGCTGGAAGTTCCTGGCCGGGTTCGTGCTGGTCGTGCTGGTCAGCGTGGTGGGGACGGTGGAGATCGCGGGGCGCCTGCTGGAAAACGCCCTCCAGCGCCGGATTGTGGAGGAATTCCAGGGGGTGGCCCAGACCCAGCGGGCGGCCCTGGAGAAGGAGCTCTGGCATCAGGTGGAGAGCCTGAGCGCGGGCGCGGAGGAGGAGACGCTGATCTCCGAGGCCGTCGCCCACTCGGCCCGTTATGCCGATCCTCTCCTCCGTGCGTATGCCGTTCAGCAGGAGGAGCTCCTCTGGCGACTCCAGCCCGATTCCAGCCTGCGCCGACAGATCCTCCAGGGTCCGGCCGCCGCCCGGCTCCGCGCCCTCCGGGATCGTCTCACCGGCCACCTGCACCTGCTCCTCACCGATGCCCACGGGATCCTGGTCGCGGCCACGGAGCCTCCTCGCGCCTATCGCTTTGATCGGGAGCCATGGTGGCAGGCGGCCTGGAGTCAGGGACGGGGCGCGCCGTATATCAGCACCCTCCAGTTCGACGAGGACCTCCAGACCACAGTGGTCTACCTGGCGGTTCCCATCTACCGCCGGGATACTCATCAGGCGGTCGGGGTGTTGCGCAGCGCCTATGGCGCCTCGCAGATCTTCGGGATCCTCAGCCAGTTCCGGATCGGACGCACCGGACGGGCGCTGTTGCTGGATCGGGATGGGGCGATCCTGATGGACCCCATCGGGTTGTTGCATCGGGAGCAGCGGGTCACGGATCTCGGGCTCAAGCCGGAGGATCTCGCCCGACCGGAAGGCACCGTGTTCACCCGGGACTGGCTCATCGCCTACAGCCGGGTGGGACCGGGGATCGCCCACCGGCTTCCTGCCCTGGAGGAGCGGGGCTGGATGCTGGCCGTGGTGCAAAGCGAGGATGAGGCCCTGGCGCCGGTGGAGCGGCTGGGACGCCAGGTCTTGCTCTGGACGGTGGTCCTGGGTCTTCTTGCGGTGGGCCTGGCTTATGTCGCCTCGGCCTCTCTCACCCGCCCCCTCCGGGAGCTGACGGAGGCCGCCCAGCAGATGGGAGCCGGCCGGCTGAACGTCCGGGTCCCGGTGACCTCCCGGGACGAGCTGGGGGTGCTGGCGGAGACCTTCAACGCGATGGCCGTTCGGCTCCAGGATCTCTATCAAAACCTGGAGCGCCGGGTGCAGGAGCGGACCCATCAGCTGCAGACGGCGGCGGAGATGGGCCGCCTCATCGCCTCCACCCTGGACCTGAACGAGCTGCTCCGGACGGCGGTGAACCTGATCCGGGATCGCCTGGGCTACTACCATGCCTCGGTGTTCCTGATCGAGGAGAGCGGCCGGTGGGCGGTCCTGCAGGAGTCCACCGGCGAGGTCGGGCGAAAGCTGAAAGAGCGAGGCCACCGGCTGGAGGTGGGGGGGCGGAGCCTGATCGGCTGGGTGACGGCGAACGGGCGGCCCCGGGTGGCCCAGCGGACCGCGGAGGATCCGATTCATTTGAAGAACGAGCTGCTCCCGGAGACCCGATCCGAGGCCGCTTTCCCGCTGAAGATCGGGGATCGCATCATCGGGGCCCTGGATGTTCAGAGCACGCTGGAGGAGGCGTTCGACCCCGGGGCCCTCTCGGTGCTGCAGATCCTGGCGGACCAGCTGGCGGTGGCCATTGAGAACGCCCGGCTCTATCAGCAGGCCCAGGCGGCCCTGGAGGAGACCCAGGCGCTGTATCAGGCCGCCCGGGATCTGACGGCCGCGACGACCATCGAGGGGGCGGCCCGGGCCTTGCTGGCCCACCTTCCGGTCCAGGGGGTGGATCGGTATGTGCTGGCCATGGCGGAGGATCCGGAAGCTCAAGGGGAGGAACGAGTCCTCCAGGCCCGGCTGATCTGGGATCGAGAGCGGGGGCTTTTCACAGAGCCCCGACGCTATACGGCCGCCGAGCTGCCGATCATCGCCCGGGAGCTCACCCGGGAGCCCATCTTCGTCCCCGATGTGGCCACCGATCCGTGGCTGGACGAGACCAGCCGTGCGTTCTACCTCCGGCATCGCGTGCGTTCCATCGCCTTCTTCCCCCTCTGGGCCGGCGATGTCTTCTGGGGCTGGCTGATCGCCCAGGGGGTCCAGCGGCCCCTGGAGCTCGACGGGCGGACGGTTCGCCGGTTGCAGGCCCTCGCCGACACGGCGGCGGTGGTGTTCCAGAACCGTCGTCTCTTCGAGCTGCTGGAGCAACGGCTGCGGGAGCAGGCCTTGCTCTACGAAGTCGCCGCCTCCCTCGCGGAGGCCTCCGGGCCGGTGGAGCTGCTGACCCGGATCTGTCGGGCCTTCACCCTCGGTCTGGGCGCAACCAGCGCGTATGTGAACCGGGAGTCCTCCGATGGACAGGGCTTCTTCGTCATGAGCGAGTTCTATGCCCCGGAAGCCATGCCGGAGGAGCGCATCTCCGATGTGGGCGCTTATTATCGTTACGAGGACTATCCGCTCTACGCTCAGATGCGATGGACGCGGCAGCCGGTGGTGCTCCGGCGGAGCGAGCTGGAGGCGCGAGGCGCCCCGGAGGCGCAGCTCCTGGCGCGATATGGCGGCCGGACCGTGTTGTTGCTCCCTCTGCTGGTCGGCGAACAGTATTACGGGCACGTGGAGATCTGGGACAGCCGGCGGGAGCGCTGGTTCTCCGGGGAGGAGATCCGGCTGGCCACCACCCTGGCTCACAGCGCGGCCCTGGCCCTCCAGCGCCAGGGGCTCTTCGAGGAAGCCGCTCGCCGGGCCCGCCTGCTGCAGGCGGCGGCGGAGGTCAGCCGCATCACGGCCACCATCCTGGATCCGGACCGTCTGATGGCGGAGGCCGTCGAGCGGATCCGGGAGCGCTTCGATTATTACTATGTCGGCTGGTTCGTCCCCGATGCGGAGGGCCGGTGGATGGTGCTGGCTGCCGGCACCGGGGAGCCCGGCCGGATCATGAAAGAACGGGGCCACCGGCTGGAGATCGGCGGGCAATCGATGGTCGGCTGGGCGGCGGCCCACCGGCGGGCCCGCATCGCGCTGGATGTGGGCGTGGAGCCGGTGCGCTTCGCCAACCCCCTCCTCCCCCTCACCCGCTCGGAGATCGCCCTGCCGATGCTCGTGCGCGGGGAGCTGGTCGGGGTCCTGGACATCCAGTCGGAACAGCCGGCTGCCTTCACCGAAGAGGACATCCAGGCCCTCCAGGTGATGGCGGATCAGCTGGCCACCGCCTGGCAGAACGCCCGGCTCTACGCCCAGGCCCAGGCGCAAGCGGAGGAGCTGGCCACCCTCCACCGCCTGGCCCTGGAGTTCTCCCGTTCCCTGAACCTGACCGAGATCCTGGAGGCCGTGTGCCGGGCCTATGTGGAGGTGCTGGGGGCGGACCACAGCGGCGCGGCGCTGTGGGAGAAAGGCCGGGATGTCGGGACGGTGGTGGCGGAGTATCCGGCCCAGGGCTTCATTGGGGTCCAAATCCAGATCGACAACGCCTTCACCCGGCAGGCGATGGAGACCGGACAACCCCAGTGGGCGCTGGATGTTCTCCGGGACGAGCGGCTGGAGGCCACCGGGCCTCTGCTGGCCGGTCTGGGGATCCGTTCCATCGCCATCGTCCCGCTGGTGGCCCGGGGCCAGGTGATCGCCACGGTGGGCCTGGATTATGTGCGGGCCCACCATGCCTTCACGCCCGAGGAGCTGCGTCTGGCTCAGACCATCGCCCAGCAGGCCGCCGTCGCCCTGGAGAACGCCCTGTTGTATGAGGAGGCCCAGCGCCAGGCCCGCCGCATCCAGACCGCTGCGGAGATCGCCCGGATCGTCGTCAGCGTGCTGGATGTGGAGGAGCTGTTACAACAGGCGGTGGACCTCATCCGCCAGCGGTTCGATTACTACTACGTGGGAGCCTTCCTGGTGGATCCCAGCGGGGAGTGGGCCGTCCTGCGGGCGGGCACCGGGGAGGCCGGCCGGCGGATGGTCGCCCAGGGACACCGCCTGCGCGTCGGCGGGGAATCCATGATCGGCCAGGCCTGCGCCCGCCGGCAGCCGGTGATCGCCCAGGATGTGAGCGAGGCCGAGGCCCGTTATGTGAACCCCCTGCTCCCGGATACCCGGGCCGAGATGGCCCTGCCCCTGATCGTGGGCGATCGGGTGCTGGGCGCTCTGACGATCCAGGCCGACCGTCCCCATGCGTTCTCCCCGCAGGATCTCGCCGTGCTGGGCATTGTCGCCGACAGCCTGGCCGTGGCCCTTCAGAACGCCATGCTCTACGAGGAGCAAAAGCGCACGGCCGAGCGCCTGCGGGAGCTGGACCGCCTGAAGACCCAATTCATCGCCAACATGTCTCACGAGCTGCGCACCCCGCTGAACTCCATCATCGGCTTCAGCCGGGTGATCCTTAAGGGGATCGACGGGCCGCTGACGGAGGCCCAGCGCCAGGACCTCACCGCCATCTACAACGCCGGCCAGCATCTGCTGGGCCTGATCAACGACATCCTCGATCTCTCCAAGATCGAGGCCGGCCGGATGGAGCTCCAGTTCTCCGAAGTGGACATGCGGGAGATCATCCGCGGCGTGATGTCCACCGCCGTCGGCCTGACCCGCGACAAACCCATCGAGCTCCGCCAGGAGGTCCCCGAGGACCTCCCGCCGGTCTGGGCGGACGCGCAGCGAGCCCGACAGGTCCTGCTCAACCTGGTCTCCAATGCGGCCAAGTTCACCGACCAGGGCTTCATCGCGGTGCGCGCCTGGGCGGACGAATCCTTTGTGACGATCGCCGTGCAGGACACCGGGATCGGGATCCCCAAGGAGAAACAGGAGGAGATCTTCCAGGAGTTCACCCAGGTGGAGAGCGGGACCACCCGGCGTTACGGCGGGACCGGGCTGGGGCTGGCCATCGCCCGGCGTCTGGTGGAGCTGATGGGCGGGCGCATCTGGGTGGAGAGCGAGGTCGGGAAGGGCTCGACGTTCTTCTTCACGCTCCCCCGGGCCCGGCCGCGGCTTGCGGGCGAACCCCGACCGGGCCGGCCGGTGATCCTCTGCATCGACGACGACCCCGGCGTGATCACCTTATATCGGCGGTATCTGGAGAAGCACGGCTTCGAAGTGGTCGGCCTGACGGATCCCCGAGAGGCCCTGGAGACGGCTCGCCGCCTCCGGCCGGATGCCATCACCCTCGACATCATGATGCCCCAGAAGGACGGATGGACGGTCCTTCAGGAACTCAAGGCCGATCCCCAAACCCGGGCGATCCCGGTGATCATCTGCTCCATCCTCGACGAGCGGGGCCAGGGGTTCAGCCTGGGGGCTGCGGAATATCTGGTCAAGCCCTTCACCGAAGAGGAGCTGCTGGAAGCCATCCAGCGGGTGGACGGTCGACCCCGCCCCCTGAAGGTCTTGGTGATCGATGACTCGGAGGGCGATCGCCAGCTGATCCGCCGGGTCCTGGAGAACGCAGGGGGCTATCACGTTCTGGAAGCGGCGAACGGCCCGGAAGGGGTGGCCCTGGCCCGACGGGAGCGGCCTGACCTGGTGATCCTGGACCTGATGATGCCGGAGATGGACGGGTTCGCCGTGGTGGAGGCGCTGCGGGAGGATCCGTCCACCCGTTCCCTCCCCATCCTGGTGCTCACGGCCAAAGCGCTGACCGAGGAGGACCGCCGACGGCTCAACGGGCGGATCGAGCGGCTGCTCCAGAAAGCGGGTGCGGACCCCGAGGCGCTCCTCGCGGAGATCCTGGAGGTCGTGCGTCGGGCCCGTCATCCATTGGGTGCCCCGGCGGAAAGCTAAGCCGCCGGGAGCGCGCAGGGCCCGGCTGGAGGCGGTCGGGGGCCGGGGAGGCGCGCCGCGCGTATCCCCGGCCCCTATCCTTTTGTCTAAGGGCTCCCCTTGCCGTCTTCCCCAGGCCGATGCCTTATAATCCCATGCAACCGATTCGGACGCTGCGCATGGAGGTCCTCGATGTGGAAGACCCATGGGTGTGGGGAGCTGCGCCCGGCCCACGTCGGCCAGATGGTGGAGCTGGCCGGGTGGGTGCACCGGCGCCGGGATCATGGCGGCCTGATCTTCGTCGACCTGCGGGATCGGAGCGGGCTGGTCCAGGTGGTGGGGGATCCCTCCTGCTCCGCGGAGGCCCATGCGGCCCTGGATCAGGTCCGCCTGGAATACGTGATCCAGGTCCACGGGCGGGTGCGCCGGCGGCCCGCCGGGACGGAGAACCTGAACCTGCCCACCGGGGAGGTGGAGGTGGAAGCCCATGCGGTGCGCATCCTGAACCCCGCGCGCCCGCTGCCTTTCCCCATCGACGACGACGGCCGGCGCATCGATGAGGCGGTCCGCCTGCGTTACCGCTATCTGGACCTGCGGCGGGCTCGCATGCAGCGGAACCTGATGTTGCGCCATCAGACCACCCGGGCCATCCGGGACTACCTGGACGCCCGGGGGTTTGTGGAGGTGGAGACGCCCATCCTGAGCAAGAGCACACCGGAGGGCGCCCGGGATTTCATCGTCCCCAGCCGGCTCCACCCCGGCAAGTTCTATGCCCTGCCGCAATCTCCTCAACAACTGAAACAGCTGCTGATGGTGGCGGGCCTGGAGAAATACTACCAGATCGCCCGCTGCTTCCGCGATGAGGACCTGCGGGGCGACCGCCAGCCCGAGTTCACCCAGCTGGACCTGGAGATGTCCTTCGTGGATCGCGAGGACATCCTGCAGCTGATCGAAGGGCTGCTGATCGAGGTGGTGCAGCGGGTGGTCCCCCACAAGCGGTTTCGCACGCCGTTCCCTCGCCTCACTTACGCGGAGGCCCTCGCCCGCTACGGCTCGGACAAGCCGGACCTGCGCTTCGGCATGGAGCTGGTCGACCTGACGGATGTGGCCCGGGAGAGCGCCTTCGAGATCTTCCGGGAGGCGGCTCGGGGCGGAGGACAGGTGAAGGCCCTGCGCGCGCCGGGCTGCGCTGGCTACAGCCGCCGCGAGCTCGACGAGCTGACGTCTTACGTGAAATCGCAGGGGGCGAAGGGATTGATCACCCTCGCCTTCACCGGCGATGGGGTGAAAGGCCAGGCCGTTAAGTTCCTGACCGAAGGCGAGCGCGCCCTCATCGCCGAGCGGACCGGGGCCGGCGCCGGCGATCTGCTCTGCATCGTGGCCGACGCCCCCGAGGTGGTCGCCAAAGCCCTGGGCGGGCTCCGCCTGCTCTTCCGCGACCGATTGCAGCTGGCGGATCCGGATGAGTTCGCCTTCGCCTGGATCCTGGAGTTCCCGATGTTCGAGTGGAACGAGGAGGAAGGCCGCTGGGAGGCCGTGCACCATCCCTTCACCTCCCCGCTGGATGAGGATCTGGACCGCCTGGAGACCGACCCGGCCTCGGTCCGGGCGAAGGCGTATGACATCGTGTGCAACGGCTATGAGATCGGCGGGGGGAGCATCCGGATCCACCGCCGGGAGATCCAGGAGCGGGTGTTCCGGCTGCTCGGATACACCCCGGAGCAGGCCCGCGCTCGGTTCGGTCATCTGCTGGAGGCCTTTGAGTTCGGCGCCCCTCCTCACGGAGGCATCGCCCTGGGCCTGGATCGCCTGGTGATGCTGCTGGCGGACGAGCCGAACATCCGCGAGGTCATCGCCTTCCCCAAGACCGCCAGCGCGATGGATCTCCTGTTCGATGCCCCCTCGGAGGTCGACGAACGCCAGCTCCGGGAGCTCCACATCCGCATCGTGCGGGAGGAGAGCTGATCCCTGCAGGGGCCGGGGCATAGGGGCCCCGGCCCCGTTTGTCGGAGAGCCGGATTGCGGATAAACTGCATTTAAGCACAGAAGGGGGAGCGAGGATGACCGAAGGAGAGCCCAGAAAGATCCGGATCGTCTGCATCGAGGACGACCAGGATATGATCGACCTGATCCGCCTGATCGTCACCCGGCGGGGCTACGAGCTGGTCGGGTGGGCGACGGGCGGCGTGGAGGGGATCGAGGTCATCCGGCGGGAGAAGCCTGATCTCGTCCTGCTGGACCTGATGATGCCGGACATCGATGGCTGGGAAGTCTACCAGCAGATGAAGGCGGACCCCGAGCTGCGCCACATCCCGGTGATCGTGGTCACCGCCCGCGCCCAGAACGTCGATCGCATCCTCGGCCTTCACATCGCCCGCGTCGACGATTATCTCACCAAGCCCTTCGGCCCCTCGGAGCTGATCGCCAGCATCGAGCGGGTGATGAGCCGCTCGGTTCAGACCGAGCCCGGCGAGGAGTGAGCGAGATGCCTGCCCATCCCCCGACGGCGGAGATCCTGGCCATCGGGAACGAGCTGCTGCTGGGGGAGGTTGTCGATACCAACACCGCCTGGCTGTGTCGCTTCTTCACCGGGCTGGGCGGGAAGGTCCAGCGGGCTGTGGTGTTGCCGGACGAGGTGGAGGCCATCGCGGCGGAGCTGCAGGGGGCCCTGCGTCGAGCTCCGGCCCTCGTGTTCACCACCGGCGGGCTGGGCCCCACCGAGGACGACCGAACCTTGGCCGCGGTGGCGATGGCCACCGGGCGGCCGCTGGAGGAGCATCCGGAGGCGCTGCGGATGGTGGCGGCGCGCTACCGGGAGCTGGCGGCCGCCGGTTTCGTCGCGGAGCCGGACCTCACGCCTCCCCGCCGCAAGATGGCCATGCTCCCCCGCGGAGCGATCCCCCTGGACAACCCGGTGGGGGCCGCCCCAGGGGTCCTCCTGCCTCTGGAACGGACACTCCTCGTCTGTCTCCCCGGCGTCCCCGAAGAGATGAAGGCCATCGTCCAGAGCTCCCTCGCCCCGCATCTGCAGGCCCGCCTGGGGAGGGCCGGGTTTGCGGAGTTGCGCCTGCTTACGGATTGTGGGGATGAATCCCGGCTGGCGCCGTTGCTGGGGGAGGTGGGCCGGGCTTTCCCCCACGTCTATATCAAATCCCGGGCCCGGGCCTTCGGACCTCAGGTGCGCATACAGATTTACCTTTCCGCGGCCGCCCCGACGCCGGAGGAGGCGCAGGCCCTGGTGGAGGAAGCCGGACGACATCTGGAGGGACGGCTCGCGGAAGCCGGGGTCTCTGCGGAGCGTCTTCCTGCGCTGTGAGTCCCGAACGAGGAACCCCACTGGGTCACGGCGCTTTCTGGGGGAAAATCCCCTGCCAACCTTATTTTACGGAAAGGAGGTGTAGCGATGGGCAAGTGGGCGCGCGGTCTCACGCTTATGGTCCTCCTGGCGATCCTGGTGGCGTGCGGGGCACCGGCAGCCCCTCCCAGTCCCACGACCCCACCGACTCCTCCTCCGACGGCTCCTGCCACAGAGGCTCCTCCTGCGACCGGGCCGGCGGCCGCTGAGGATTCGTGCGGGGATCGCTCCCGGCTCTCCAAGCAGCTGTATCTGTTCAACTGGCCCGATTACATCGCCCAGGAGGTTCTGGAGCGGTTCGAGCGGGAGTGCGGGGTCAAGGTCATCGTCGACACCTATGACTCCAATGAGACCCTGCTGGCCAAGCTGCAGGCCGGCGCCACCGGTTACGATGTCATCGTGCCTTCGGACTACATGGTCTCCATCATGATCAAGGAGGGCATGCTGGCCGAGCTGGGCAAGAACAACCTTCCTAACCTGAAGCACATCGATCCGGCCCATCTGGGCCTTTATTTCGACCCGGAGAACAAATACACGGTGCCCTATATGTGGGGCACCTCCGGGTTCATGTATGACACCGCGGCGGTCCAGCGCGAGCTCAAGAGCTGGAAGGATCTCTTCGAGCCGGCCCCGGACATCCAGGGGAAGATCGCCATGCTGAAGGACGAGCGAGAGGTGATCGGGGCGGCCCTCAAGTATCTGGGGTTCTCCCTGAACACCACGAACCCGGAGGAGCTCCAGAAGGCCAAGGAAGTCCTGCTTCGCCAGAAGCCTTATGTGAAGGTCTACACCAGCGACACCACCCGGGATCTCCTGGTGGCCGGCGAGGTCGTCGTGGCGCACATCTGGACCGGCGACGCCATCCGGGCCCGCGACGCCAAGCCGACGCTGAAGTATGTGATCCCTGAGGAGGGCTGCACCATCTGGCAGGACAACCTGGCCATCCCGAAGACCTCCAAAAACAAATACACGGCCGAGGTGTTCATCAACTTCCTGATGCGGCCGGACATCGCAGCCATCAACGCGAACACCATCAAATACGGCAGCCCGAACCGCACGGCCATCCAGCAGCGGTTGATCGACCCCGCGCTCCTCAACGACCCGGGGATCTATCCGCCGGACGAGCTGAAGCGGAAGATGGAGTGGCTGATCGACGTAGGGGAGGCGATCGAGCTGTATGACCGGATCTGGACCGAGCTGGGCGTAGAGCAATGAGATGGGGCTGGAAGGGCGGGGGATCGGAGACGATCCCCCGCCCCGATCGTCGGGAATGGAGGGGCTGACCATGAAGCCGATGTGGATCGGAGGGGAGTGGACGGCCGGGACCGCCGCCGGGGAGATCCCCGTGCAGGACCCGGCGACGGAGGAGGTGCTGGAGACGGTGCCCCGGGGGACCGCCCGGGATGTAGAGGCGGCGGTGGCCGCTGCCCGTCGCGCCTTCGAATCCTGGCGCCGCGTCCCCGCCGCGATCCGGGCGGAGATGCTCCACGAGATCGCCCGCAAGATCCGGGCGCACCAGGAGGAGCTGATCCGACTGCTCACCCTGGAGGAAGGCAAGCCGTGGCCGGAGAACGAGGAGGAGATCCTCTGGTCGGCGAACACTTTTGATTACTACGCGGAGCTCGCCCGTCATGAGCGGGGCCGGGTGATCCCCTCGCCGGAGCCCGGTCAGCTCAGCTTGGTGCTCAAGGAGCCCTACGGCGTGGTGGGATGCATCGTCCCATGGAACTACCCCATCCTCCTGATGGCCTGGAAGGTCGCGCCGGCTCTGGCCGCCGGCAACACGGTGGTGATCAAGCCCTCCGAGCTCACCCCCCTGACCACGCTGCGCCTGGCCGAGGTGGCGATGGATCATCTCCCGCCGGGCGTGGTGAACATCGTGACCGGATATGGGCCGGAGGTCGGCGAGCCGCTGGTGACACATCCGGAGGTCCCGGTCATCGCCTTCACCGGATCCCTGGCGACCGGCCAGCGGATCGCAGCCCTGGCCGCCCCGATGATGAAAAAGCTCCACCTGGAGCTGGGCGGCAAGGATCCTTTCGTGGTCGGGCCGGACGCGCCGCTGGAGCTCGCGGTGAAGGCCCTGGCGTATGCGGCCCTGATCAACGCCGGCCAGGTCTGCACCAGCACGGAACGGGTGTATGTGCCGGCCTCGATCTACCATCGGTTCGCCGAGGAGATCGCCTCGTTTGTCAGCACCCTGCGCCTGGGCCACGGCCTGGATCCGCAAACAGACATCGGGCCGATGGCGGGGCCCTCCTATCGGGCGAAGGTGGAGGATCACGTGGCCGATGCCCTGGCGCGGGGGGCTCACGCCCTCACCGGGGCGCGCCGGCCGCCTCACCTCCCTCGCGGCTTCTTCTACGAGCCCACGGTGCTGGTGGACGTGGATCACACGATGAAGGTCATGCGCGAGGAGACCTTCGGGCCCGTCATCCCCCTGATGCCCTACCGGACCTTCGACGAGGCCATCGCCCTGTGCAACGATAACCCCTACGGGCTGGGCGCGTGTCTGATGAGCCATGACCCCCGCCTGATCCGCCGTTTCTATGAGGAGGTGAAGGCGGGCACGGTCTGGATCAACGATCCCCTCACGGATAACTACGCCGGGCCGTTCGGGGGCATGAAGCTCAGCGGGATCGGCCGGGAGCTGGGCCTGGAGGGACTGGAGGAGTTCCGGGAGACCAAGCACGTTCACTGGGACATCGAGGGCGGCGAGAAACCCTGGTGGTTCCCCTACGGGCGCTCCGGGAAGGGCTCAATATAGATCTCATCGAACAGCCGGCTCTGATAGGCCACCACCCGGCGCTGCTTCAACAGCTCCAGCAGTCCCAGGAAGAAGGCGATGCCCTCGTAACGGTTCCCCGCCGTCCGGAGCAGCCCGGTGAAGGCCACCCGCCCTCCTTCCCGCACCGCCTCCAGGATCCGCTCCATGGCCTCCTGGATCGTCAGGCGATACGCGGGAAGGAACGCCCCCACCGGGGCCGCTTCGACCGCCGGGCGCAGGGCCCGGCGGGCCAGCCGGAGGAGATCCTCCAGGGTGATGCCCTCCAGGCCGGTCCCGGGGGCCTCGGGCCGGGGCGGCGGCGCGGTCCGGCCGTAGGCGGTGAACCCCTCTCGCTCCCGCAGCCGGCGGGCCAGCTCCCGGAAGAGGCGGTAGGCCTTGAGCTGCTCCACCAGCGCTTCTCCCACATCCTCCTCGGCCTCATCCGGCTCCGGTGGGCGAGGGAGGAGCAGGGAGGACTTGATGTAAAGGAGCTTGGCGGCGATCACCAGATATTCCGCCAGCTGGTCCAGGGTCAGCGCCTGCAGGATGGTGACGTATTCCAGATACTGTTCGGTAACCTGGGCCAGGGAGACCTGGGTGATATCCAGGTCGTTCCGCTCGATCAGGTAAAGGAGGAGATCAAGCGGGCCCTCGAAGACGGGCAGGCGCACCGGGGGCAGCGTTGGACGGAACGGGAGTGTCATGGCCCCTCCTGGAGCCAGCGCCAGAGCAGGCCCATTGCCGCGTGCGCGGCCCATTCGGCCGCATGGGGGAGCGGGCCGCGATGGCCGCGCCGGACACTTCGGGAACCCTCAGGGGCCGCCAGGGCCACGGTGATCTGAAAGCCCTCCGCCTCGGGGAGGACCTCCGCCGCCAGCCCGAAGGTGGTCCCGGCCTGACGCCGAATGGCCTCGGCGGCGTGCTCCGGGGCGGCGGCCAGCCGGGCGCGGACCTCACCGATCCGGAAGACCTCGCTTTCAGGATCCGCCGCAGCGAGGCGCCCCCCCAGCATCCCCAGGGTGCCCCGCTCCAGCGTGGAGACGGTCGCCCCGCGGGCCCGCAGGGCGGCGATCACCGCCTCCTCCGGCGCCTGGTTGCCCTCCCCGAAAACCGCCCAGCCCAGGCGTTCCCGGACCCGGCGGACGGCCTCCTCGGCCCGGGCGGCGGCTTCCTCCGGGGTGGATCCCCGGGCCCGGATGCGGATGTCCACCATCCCCGGATGGGCGTTCAATCCCACTTGCGGGTTCTCGCCCCGAAGCAGATCCTGCAGCCGCTCATCGATCCAGCTTTCCCCCAACCCGATGGTGCGCACCACCCGCCAGGCCAGGGCCTCCGCGGGAGGGAACCGCTCCCAAAGGTAAGGGACCACCGTGTCCGAGAGCATCCGCTCCAGCTCCCGGGGGACGCCCGGGAGGGCGAAGAGGACGCGGCCGTTGGTCTCAACCAGGAACCCGGGGGCGGTGCCGATGGGATTGGGAATGACGCGAGAGCCCTCGGGCCGGAAGGCCTGGCGCCGGTTGTTCTCGGGCATGGACACCCCGAAGGCCTGGAAGCGGGCCCGGATGACCTCCAGCAGCTCCGGATCGAAGATCAGGGGACGCCCCAGGGCCTCCGCCACCGCCTCCCGGGTCACATCGTCGACCGTGGGCCCCAGCCCTCCGCTGATCACGAGGATCTCGCTACGGGCCAGCGCCGCCCGGATGGCCGCCACCATGCGGGGGAGATCATCTCCCACCACCGTGATCTGGACCAGGGGGATGGAGAGGGGCTGCAGGGCGCGGGCGATGCGCGCCGAGTTCGTGTCGACCACATCTCCGCTGAGCAGCTCCGTGCCGGTTGCCAGCACCTCGGCCTGGGGCATAACGGACCTCCGATGCGCGGCTTCGGAGAAGATTCTACTATTCGGCGCGGAGGCCGGCATGGAGGCAGAATGTCAGCGTGAGGAACCTCCTCCTTCCTGCTCCTCGAGCTCCCGGATCAGCGTTTCGATGTCGATCCCATACACCCGGGCGGCGTCGGCCAGCGTCTCCAGGCCGGCCAGCGCGCACACCGGGCACCACATCCCCCAGCGGATCAGGATCTCGCGGGATCGGGGGTAGCGGGCCAGGAGCTCCTCAATGGACCAGTCCTTCCGGATCATCCTGTCCTCCCCGGGCGTGTTCCTCCTTGATCATCGGCGGTCTTCCCTTCCCTCACCTTGCGCCCCGTCAAGGCCGGGGAAGGCTCCCGAAGTTCCAGCTCCTCCGCCAGGGCGACCAGGGCATGGGGTTCCCGCAACACGATCCGTCGCCGGCCCAGTCGAACCCAGCCAGCCCGCTGCCAGCGGTTGAGCAGCCGGCTCACCGTGTGCAGGCGGGTCCCGCACAGCTCCGCCAGCTCCTCCCGGCTCAACGGCATCGTCACAACGATCCCTTCTTCCGTGCGCTCCCCCAGCCGGCTGGCCAGCCGCACCAGCACCCGGGCCAGCCGGCGCTCCACCCGGAGGACGCTGACCTCCAGCAGCCGCCGATGCGTCTCGTGCAGCCGCTCCGCCAGCACCCGCAGGAGCCGCAGGGCGACCTCTGGATGGCGGAGCAGGAACCCGCGCAGGGCCTCCCCGGGAAGCCAGAGAGCCCGGGCAGGGGATACCGCTTGGGCGGAGGCCGGGTAGGGCGAATCCGCGAACGTCGCGATCAGGCCCAGCGGCTCTCCGGGCCCGGCCACCTGGACCACCACCTCCTGGCCGCTGACATCCGTCTGGACGATCTTCACATAGCCCTCGAGGAGCAAATAAACTCCTTCTGCCGGATCCCCCTCCAGGAACAGGAAGCGGCCGGCGGAGCATTTCCGTTCCACCCCCATATGGATCAGCGCCCGCAGGCTCTCGCGCGGCACGCCGCGGAAAAGCGGATATCCGCTCAAGACCTCCAGGAGCTCTCCTTCAGTCGTCCCGGGCCGCCTCTGTTCCATCCGCCCCTCCGGATCCGGGATCCGCCTGCCGGTGAACAAGGGAAGGCCTTTCCCACCTCGTCTTCTTATTTTGCTGCATTCGGGGCATGCTGGCGCAGGGGATCGCCGGGGCTGCGCGCATTCGGGGGCTGGGAGACCCAGAAGCGATCTCCCAGCCCCCGCATCCTGGTCCATCCCTTAGTGCCCGGAGTTGCCGGACGGAGGGCCCTGGAACAGATCCGGCCGCTCGGGGCCTTCTACGGTCAGGTATCCGGACAGCCCCCGCAGCATCCGCCACAGCGCGTGATCCACCAGCACGTAGCGGCCGGGGACTTCGGTGGTGAGCTCGAAGACCGCTGCCGAGCCCGGCGGCACATAAACGGTCTCTTCGTTCGCCACAAAGGTGTCCGGCGAGCCCGCATATACCCGGTCGAAGATCTCCCCGATGATGTGGAAGTTCGAGCCGACGTTCGGGCCACCTACCCCAAAGAAGATGCGGATCCGTTCACCGGTCTGCGCCCGCAGGGGATAGAGGTCGGTGAGGGCCTTCACGTGGCCGTTGAAAGTGAAATATTCGGGGCGCTCCGCCTGGGCCTTAGCGGAGTCGAAGGAGGCCAGGCCCGGCTGGCCGAAGGGAAGAGAGGTATACCATTCGCCTTGCACAACGTAGAACTCCCGGTCGACTGGCGGCAGACCTCCCTTCGGCTCCACCACGATGATGCCATACATGCCCATCCCGATGTGCAGCGGGGCCGGCGGATAGGCGCAGTGATAGATATACGCGCCCGGCTTCAGGGCCTTGAAGACCAAGGTCTTGGTCTCCCCCGGCGCCACGGTGGTGACCGTCGCTCCGCCGCCCGGGCCGGTGACCGCGTGCAGATCGATGTTGTGGGAGACGTGGTTCTCCGGAGGGTTCACCAGGCGGAGGACCACCGTGTCCCCCTCCATCACCCGGATCATCGGGCCGGGCACCGTCCCATCGAAGGTCCAGAAGGGGAAGGTCACTCCGTCGGTCAGCTCCGCCACCACTTCCTTCACAGTGAGGGTGACCTCCACCGTGGTGGGCTCCGTGCGCCGGATCGGGGGCGGCACGTCCGCCGGATCCCGGACCACCCGGACTTTCGGCCCGCCCGGGGTGGGCGTAGGGTGCACATGGGCTTCTGAAGAGGCTGCGGGAGACGGGGTGGGCACGGCGGGCGTAGCCGCCACGGTCGTGCACGCCGTCAGGGCCATCATCAGCGCGCCGATAAGGAGCCATCGGGCCGGAACCATCGTTCACCTCCGCAAAGGGATTCCGGCCCTATCTTCCCCGAGCCCAATGGCCTCCTCGTTGACTCTACCCAACGTTCCGGTGTGACAAGCGTCATCGATCCGACGGTTTCGATCACACGTTCCGGGTGACAAAGATCACCCCGAAGCGATGCGTCTCGGTCGTCCCTCTAAGCGGACTCTAAGCGGAATTTGGAGAAGGCGCGCGGCGTCCGGCCCGGAGGGCTCGGGCGATGAGGAGCAGGAAGATCAGGATGGCCAGGCCGTTCAGCAGCCCGCCGACCCGCCGGGCGTCCGGCCATCCGCCGAGATCCCCGCTGAGGCGGAGCAGGAGCGAGAGGTGGAGGACTGCGAGGGGGAAGTAGAAGGCGACGGAGAAGGGGAGGCGCACCCGCAACACAGCCGGGAAGATGATCAGGGCGTGGCCGAAGATCATCGAGAACACGAAGCCGATAAGGAGGGCGTGCACCCGGGCATCGTAAAGAGGCCCCGCTATCGCCTCACCGGGGAGCCACTCCAGGGCTCCACCGATCCCCAGCCAGACATAGCCGGCCAGCATGCACACCGCCACGTAGCGGACCAGGCCATGCTGGCGGACGGTGCGCCGGGCGATGTCGTAGCGGGCCAGCCAGGCGGCCAGGATCAGCCATCCCAGCCCCAGCGCCCGCCGGCCCCACGCCGGCTGGATCTCCCCCAGCGCCAGCCCCAGCAGAACCCATGCCAGGCCAGCACCGAACAGACCCACCATCCCGCGTCCGCGGGGGATCAGGCGGGCCAGCTCCAGCCGCTCCCCGAAAATGGTCAGCACCAGGAAAGCGGTCCACCATGGGACAGCGGCGGCGAGGGTCCCGCGGACGAGCCAGACCGCCTGGCCGATGCCCCACAGCGCCGCCCCGATCCCCAGCACCCGGAAGGAGGGATCGGGATGCCGGCGGGCCGCATCGCCGAAGAAGAGGGTGAGGACGATGGCGCTGCCCAGGAACAGAAAGGCGCTTCCAGCCATCGGACGGCCCAGGAGCAGGGTGAGGCTGCCCAGGGCGGCCAGAAGGGGAGCCGCCCAGGACCAGGAGGGGCCGACGACCGCCCGTTCCAGGGCGATCAGGGTGCCCAGGAACCCGGAGATCATCAGCACCCCATGCGCGCCCGGCCAGGCCGGGTTCGGCCGGGGGAACGCCCACCCGATCCGGATCCACCCGGCCCAAATCCCCACCCCCAGGGAGAGGAGCGCCACGAGCATCAGTGGGAACCGCATCCGCAGCGGCATCCTGACTCTTCACCCGGGATCAAATCTGAGAAGCTTGCCGGCTCCGGAAGCACGGTCACGCTGATGTTTTACCTCCGATCGGCAGAGCCCGCTTTGCGCGCGCGCAAAGAGGCTCAGGATCCGACCGATCAGAATCCCGGAAGGGAGGTCATCCATGGGAAAGCGCAGGCGGCCACGGATCGTGGTGGTGGGGGCAGGGTTCGGCGGGTTGTGGGCCGTGCGGACCCTGGCCTTTGAACCGGTGGAGGTGCTGCTGGTGGACCGTCGGAACCACCACACGTTTTTCCCCTTGCTCTATCAGGTGGCGGCCGCCGAGATCGAGCCCGAGGCCATCGCTTTTCCCATCCGGGGGCTCCTGCGGCGTTTCCCCAACGTGGGCTTCGAGATGGCGGAGGTGCAGGGGATCGACCTGACGGCCCGCCGGCTGGAGACCGATGGCCCACCCATCGATTACGACTTCCTGATCCTGGCTCCGGGGAGCCTGGCGCACACCTTCGGCGTTCCGGGAGTCGCCGAGCACGCCTTCTTCCTCAAAGACCTGGATCAGGCCGTCGCCCTGCGCAACCACATCCTGTCGGCTTTCGAGCGGGCGGCCCGGGAGCCGGATCCGCTCCGCCGGCGGCGTCTGCTGACCTTCGTGATCGTGGGCGGCGGCCCCACCGGCGTGGAGTTCGCGGGGGCCCTCGCTGAGCTCATCGCGCGCCCGCTGCGCCGGGATTTCCCCACCCTGGACTTCCGGGAGGTCCGCGTGCTCCTCCTCGAGGCGATGGAGGAGGTGCTCCCCGGGTTGCCGGCGGTCCTTTCCACCTATGCGCGGGAGCGGCTTCGTCATTTGGGCGTAGAAGTGCGGCGGCGCGCTCCCGTGGCCGCGGTGGGACCCGATCGGGTGCGCCTGCAGGATGGGGAAGAAATCGAGACGGCAACTGTGGTGTGGACGGCCGGCGTGCGCGGGCATCCCCTGGGGGCAGCCCTGGGGCTTCCCCTTGGGCCAGGGGGGCGGGCACTGGTGACCCCCACCCTCCAGGTGCCCGGTCATCCAGAGATCTACGTGGTGGGAGATCTGGCGCTCCCGGAAGGGCCGGGGAAGCTGCCTATGGTCGCGCCGGTGGCCATCCAGCAAGGAACCCTCGCAGCGCGGAACATCCTGCGCGCCCTGAAGGGCCGCCCGCCATTGCCCTTCCGTTATCGGGATCCGGGGACCCTGGTGACCATCGGGCGGAACGCCGCCGTCGCCCATGTGTTCGGGCGCGCCTTCACCGGCTTCGCGGCCTGGTTGCTCTGGCTGGGGGTTCACCTCATCCGCCTGATCGGGATGCGGAACCGTCTGGTGGTGCTCTCCGGCTGGGCATGGGATTATCTGTTCTACGAACGGGCGGTGCGCCTGATCCTCCCCTCGCCGCCCGTAAGGGGCAAATAGCGCTCGAGGGTCAGCTCAAGCGAGCGAGGGCGTTATAGGCCTGAGGCCTGGAGCGAAGGATCTTTGGGTTCTTTCAGCTTCTCCTCGAGGAACTCCCGGAGGGCCATCGCGTTGTTGTGGGAGGTGTCCCGGGCGCTGAAGAGCAGGGTGATGTTGCCGACGCGGGCGGCCTCCAGCAACGGCCGCCAGGCTTCGGGATGGGCCTCCAGCTCCGCGAAGTAGCGCCTCCGGAACTCCTCCCACTTCCGGGGATCGTGGCCGAACCACCGCCGCAGCCGGTCGCTGGGCGCCACCTCCCGCAGCCAGCCGTCCATCCGCAGGGCCTCCTTCTTGATCCCTCGCGGCCACAGCCGCTCCACCAGGAACCGCCTCCCGTCGTCCGGCTCCACCGGATCGTAGACCCGCTTGACTTTGATCATCGCCCCTCCTCGGTGGGGATGTGCAGTTCCTTGAAGTTGTTTATCGTTTTTCCAGAATCCCTTGTTCGTCCAGATGCTTCAGGAGAAGGTGAAAGTAAACCAGCCCGGCGTAAGGGTGCCAGGGCTTCAAGGCGTTCCGTACCTGCTGGGCATCCAGCGGTCGGCGGCGCCCCAGCCAGCGCCGGAGGTGGTTTCGGGCCCCGACGTCGTCGGCCGGGAAGATGTGCAGCCGACCCATCCCCCGCAACAGCACATACTCCGCGCTCCAGCGCCCAACCCCGTGCAGCCCCTGCAATCGGGCTATCGCCTCTGCGTCGGGCAACGATCCCCACGACTCGGGATGGATGGCCCCCGCGGCGGTCATCTCCGCGAGGGTGAGGATCGCCCGAGCCTTCTGCCGGCTGAAGCCGAGGGCCCGTAACGCCTCAAGGGAACGCCCCGCCAGGTCCTCCGCTCCTGGGAACGCCGGCGGAGCCTCCGGGTCCTCCTCTACGCGACGTCCGAAGGCCTCGGCCAGGCGGTTGATCAGACGGATCCCCAGGGCGAGGGTGACCTGCTGACAGGCGATGGCGTTGATCAGGGCTTCGAACACGGTGGGGAACCGCGGGGGCCGCATCCCCCGGAACCGGAGGGCCCAGGGACCCAAGCGGGCGTCTCCCTTCACGTGGCGGTAGAACCCGGAGAGGTCCACGGAGAGCCCGAGCAGATGGTCGAGAGCCCGGACGGCCTCCTCCACCACTCCCTCGGGGAGCGAAGGGGCAGTCAAGCCGACGCGAAGGCGCGGTGAATCCGGCGAGCCCTCCATCTGCACCGCCAAGCTGATCGGGATCCCAGCAGCCAGCACAGTGCGACGGTAGGTCCGGCCGTCCCAGCGATCGACCTGGTTCTCCGGCCGCCGACGCAGGGCCCAGACTGTAAAATCCAGACGGAACGGCGGGTGTGGCTTCAGCCATAGCGTCCGCGTCGGCATCCTATTACGTCCCTCCCTCCACCGCGATCCGCCGCAGCGCCCCTGGGGGGATCCCCAGCTGCTCCGCCGCGCACGGGAGGCAATACGCCGCCTCGCGGCCGTGCGCATCGATCAGAGTGAAGCGGTAACGCCGTCGCACCCGTGGCCGTCGGCCTGGCGGATCGCACGCCTCGCAGGCGAAGGTCTGGGGGGGTTCCAGACGCTCCGCGCGAAGCAAGCGCGGCGCCATCCTCTCCTCCTGGGCGGAAAATCCAGTGGTTCCATCCACCTGGGGGCTCTTCAGGCCGTCACAGGATGCGCCCGCTCTGTCCAGCGGGCGATCAGCCGGGAGAGGACCTCCTCCAGGTCGAACCCGCAGATCGCGGCCGCGTCCTCCAGGGTTTCCTCCATCTCCTTCGTGCATGTTACCTCGATTTCATAGATCCCCTGTTCCTCCAGGATCGCCGCCGCCTCTGGATCCTGATCCAGGAGCTCCCGCATCGTCATCCGCAGCAACCGCTCCCGAAGCTCACGTTCTTCTTCTGTCATGGTTTCCCTCCCTTAAAGTCTTGAAGTGGCTCAGGGGAATGTGGAAGGGGTCGGTGGGATGCGCGCTTCGCAGGCCGGAGGAGCTGCCCCAGCATCCCGAGGGCCACGAGGGTCGGGAGCATGGCCCCGATCCACGCGCCTGCGATCGTCCATGGCCCGCCCCATCGGGATGGCCAGAGGCCGGTGAGCGGGATCAGGGTGACCAGCAGGATGAGAACGGCCCCCTCCATCGCCCGAAGCCATGGGACAGCCTTCGTCCCCCAGGCTTGAGCGGCTGCGGCCATCAGGCCCAGGGAGGCAAACCCCAGGAGCAACAGATGGAGGTAAAGGATGCGAAGCTCCTGCTTCAAGGCCCATGCGCCGATGGCGGGCACAGCGAACGCCAATCCGGACAGCGCGCGTAGCCCCAGAAACGCCAGCGGGATCCGCCATTCCGGGCCGGCATGAGGAAGCAGCGCCCATGGGAGGGCCAGGAGGGCGGCGGCGACCATGCCTCCGCTGATCCCGCCCAGGATCCGAAGGGCCAGCGGGGTCACCGCCGGGGGAATCGTCAGCAGAAAAGTTCCCGGAGCTCCCAACAGGAGGGCCCACCATGCCCATCGAGGGAGGCGTTGCATCCCCTCCGGGTTCACCGCGCCGGCCAGGCCGATGAGGGCAGGGGTCAACCATCCATCGGCGAAGAGATTCAGGAAAAAGTGGACGGTGGCCTCAGGCCAGAACGGATCCCCTCCACGGATGAAGGCCAGGGCGGCTCGCCCCCAGGCGCCCAGGGATGAGAGAAGCAGGAAGAACACCGCAAGGTCCCACCACGGGCGGCTGGGATGATGGATCCTGCGGGTTGCCGCGAAGTAAGCGCCCCCGTAAGCATACCAGACCAGGATGTTTAGGCCTGCGACCATCGTGGCGAGCGGGAGCCGTCGCCCGGCCCATTCCAGCGGCTGATAGCCGAGGAGCAGGAAAGGAGGGTAGGCCAGCAGGCCCAGCAGCAGCGCGATGCGGGGGATCCACCTCATCGCCCCCGGGGTCTTCCGGCCGGTGAGATGCTCCGCCATCAGGGCCATCAGCGCATGGGTTACCCATCCGAAATACATCAAGTGGGAGTGAGCATGCCGGACATTCCCCAGTGTGAGCGGGGCAGGAAGCCCTGCCAGCACCCCGTAGCGGAACAGCGCTCCGGTGGCCGCGGCCAGGACGAAGCATCCCAGCGCCCCGATCCAGACCCCGGGCGGCCGGCGCTCCAGCTGACCCTTTCGGAAGGTCCCAGCGCCCATTATTGTTTCCCCTCCTGGTGATCGTTGGATGGTCGTTTCAGCGCCCGCTGGCGCCCGCCTCCCCGCCCGATGAGGCGATCCGTCCGATGCGCACCCGCCAGACCTCCGGCCCCTGCTCCAGGTAGGCCCACTCGAACTGACCCGGGCGCTCATACTGGAACTGGTAATACAGCGGCTTCGGGTCGTGATCGTTGATCAGGATGAAGGCCTCCCCGGGCCGCAACGCCTCGAAGGTCTGAAAGATCAGGGGATGGCGCTGAGGGGGCGGCACAGACCGAACGTCCAGCTCCCGCACGACCGTGAGGGGCACCTCTTGGCTCTCCCGGTGCATCTCCTCGAACACTCGTTGCTGCTCCTCCTCCGGCAGCTCGCGTTCGAACAGGGGGAGGTAGACGCGCTCCTCCTTCGTCATGTGCAGACGGAGGATGGCGTAGAGCTCCAGGAGCAGGCGCCGGAGCGAGCGTTCGGTGCCCGCCCGGCTCTCCGGGTCCATCCCCTCTATCTGCCGGAGGAGGTCCTCGATCTGACGGACGTAGCCTTCGATGAACGCGTGGTCCACCCGCATGGTCGCCGTCGCCTGACCGTGCCGGTGGAGCAGCGGCTCCACCGCGGGATAAAGGGCCCGTTCCTCTCCTCGCGCGTGGGGGAGCAGCTCCTGCCGGAGAAAGTCCCGCAGGCTCCTCAGCTCCTCCCATGAGAACGCTGGACCCTCCACATACGCCGCCAGATATTCCAGCAGCATGCGGTGATGCTCCCGAAAGGCCTCTCCCACGCCCATCGTCGGCCTCCTGCCCTTGGATTCCGGATCCCACTTTAGGTGGGCCATGTCAGCTCGACCTTGTTCCAGGTCAAGCTGCGGCCTTTGATCCGGCACAATCCTCGGAACGCATTCAGGCTGGAAGATGAGCGCGGACGACGACGATTCCGGATGCGAAGCCTGAGGTGCTGAAGCCCTTCTCGGAGGTGAGCGATGGAAGAGGAAGCCCGGATCGCTCGTGCGCTGCGGGCGGAGCATCGGCTGCTGCGGCGGCTGATGGTCCGTATGGCGGACTGGATCGCCAGCGGGGTCCCTTCCTCGGCGTTGCGGGAGCGGGCCCGCATGCTCTTCGAGGCGCTGGACGATCACGCCCGGTTCGAGGAGGAGGCCCTGTTTGTCCCGATGCGCCGCCGCTGGCCGGCCGCGCGCCACATCCTGGAGATGATGGAGATCGTCCACGAGGAGGTGCGCGACGTGTTTCGGCGGGCTCTGGAGGCGCCGGATCCACGAGAGGACCTCTGGACTCTCCTCCAGCTCTCCGAGGAGCATTTCCGCGTGGAGGAGGAGACGGTGTTCCCTCTGGCGGAGAACGAGTCAGCCGATGAGAGCCCCAGCCCCGGGATTTGACGCCACCGCCCTCGCGGGCTATAATAGTAGTTGCTCGCATAACTCCTAAAAGGAGGTCCGCCATGTGCCTCTCCTGCGGTTGCATGGACCCGGATGCCGGGCACGGGGATCCGCGGCATATCACGATGCAGCATCTGGTGGAGGCGGCTCGGGCGGAGGATCTCTCGGTCGAGCAGGTCTGGCGGAATATGACCGAGACGATGGAACGGGTGCTGCGGGGGGAGATCCGCAGCCGCCACTGGGCCCCCGGCGCGCAGGGTCGTTGACGATGAAGGGGTTCCGCGCGGGTTGGAGCGGTGGGCGGATCGGGGGCGGCTGGACGATCCGGGAGGTCCTCCAGGGCAAGCCCCTTTGGCCATCCCAGCCATGCCCTCTTCATTCACTTCCCGGCAGGGCTATGGCCTGCCGCCCTGGTCTTCGATCTCCTCTCCTGGATCCATCCGGATCCCGCGCTGGTCCGCGCGGCCCTCTACAACATCCTGCTTGGGCTGGGGCTGGCTCTGCCGGCCATCTTCACCGGCCTGCTGGATTTCCTGCCTACGGTCCCCGGCTCCCGCAAGCGCCGGCTGGGGTGGTGGCATCTGCTCGTGCAGGGCAGCGCGACCGGTCTGTTCGCCCTGAGCCTGGGGCTTCGGATCCCAGATCCGGGGACGGGGCGCACGCCGGTGCTTCCTCTCGTCCTGGCCGGGCTGGGGACGGGGCTTCTGCTCCTCGGCAACTATCTCGGCGGGGAGCTGGTCTACCGGCACGGGATGCGGGTGGGGGCTTCCCGATGATCTCGAAGGTGGGGGCTTCGGATGGCTGAAGCGGTGGCGTTGCTGGAGCAGCTGGGGTTCAGCGAATATGAGGCGCGGGCCTATGTGACCCTCCTTCAGGCCAGCCCGCTCACCGGCTACGAGCTGGCTCGTCGCTCGGGCATCCCTCGGCCCAACATCTACCCGGTCCTCCAGCGCCTGGAGGAACGCGGCGCGGTGATGCGGATGGAGATGCCGGAGGGCGTCCGCTATGCGCCGGTGCCTCCCGCGGAGCTCCTCAAACGGCTAAGCCACCGCTTCGATGAGGTCCTCGCCGCTGCCCGGCAGGCGCTGGAGTCCCTGGCCCCGGCTCCGGAGCCGGAACCCGTATGGAACCTCTCCGGATACGCCGCGCTCCTGGATCACGCCCGCGCCCTCCTGGAGGGAGCCTCCCGCGCGCTCTGGATCGCCCTCTGGCCTCCGGAGGCGGAGGCGCTGGCGATGCCGATGGCCCGGGCCGAGGAACGGGGCGTTCGGATCACCACGCTGTGTCTGGCGGCCTGCGCCACCGCCTGCGAGGGATGTCGAGGGCAGCTCTATCGTTACCGCATCGCCCCGGCTGCTGCGGCTCGCTGGCTGCTTCTGATCTCCGACGAGTCGGAGGTGGTGGCCGGGGAGATCCATGGGGATGGGGAAGCCCATGGCATCCGGACCCGTCAGCGGATGCTGGTGGACCTGATCCACGACTACATCCGACACAGCATCGCCCTGGCCGCCACGGTTCAGGGGCTGGGGGATCAGGTCCGGCAGTTGAACCCGCAGGCCCGGAGGTGGCTCGCCGTGGTGCGGCGACGGCTCACCCGCAAGGGTCTTCCCTGAGCTTCGCCCGGTGAAGCGGCCTTCTCTTTAGACCGGCTTCTTCGGAAGGGAAAGGAGGTGACCTTCCCCGGAGAAAACGGAAGAGATCTTGCGGAGAGCGGCGCATGCCGCCTGACCCACAGGGCGCAGGAGGGCCAGCCCCCGGAATGGGCAGGTGGGCTGGCCCGTTCAGCTCACTCAAAGGAGAGGAGGGTGCCATGCCGTTCGGAGGGTTTGTCAACGCGTTGCCGCCGGGGTTCTTCATCCTGGTCCATCTGGTGGCCTTGCTGATAGGGGCCTATTTCGCCGCTCAGAGCTTCCGCGCGGGGGCCGCCACGTTCGGGTGGGGGTTCGCCCTCTATGCGCTGGCGGAGATCTTCTACATCACCTATCACCTGGACCTCACGGTCGTCCTCTTCGCCCACACCCTGGCGGAAGTGCTGAATCTGCTGGCTTTCATCCTGCTGTTCGCCGGGATCTCCCAGACCGTCCTGGCCGCGCGCCGGGCGCGCGCCTAAGCGGCGGGGCCGCAGGCTCCGGGGCGGGGCCCGCCCGCCCCGGAGCGGTTGGCGCAACCGGCTCCCTCCACATCTTTCGGAGCCATCGGCCATGAAACGGCGGATCATCCTGCTGACGCTGGGAGGGCTACTGGGGTTCGGATGCGGTGCTCCACCACCACCCTCCGGAACCCCTTCAACGGCAGGTCCGGTGGTTCGAATGCCGAAATCCTACCGCTTTGATCCCCCCACGCTTCGAGTGAAAGTGGGGACCACGGTCACGTGGATCAACGAGGACCATTTCACCCATAATGTGCACTTCCTGAGCGGGGCGGACTGGCGAAGCCCACCTCTGCGGCCGGGCGAGCAGGCTTCTTATACGTTCGCTCAGCCCGGCGAATATCGCTATCAGTGCGATTTCCACGCGCAGATGATGAAGGGGGTGGTGATCGTCAGTCCCTGAGGGCCGCAAGGCCCAGCGCGGGTGGGGAGGGCCTTACGGCCCTGCAGATCCCTCAGGAGGAGGCGCTTCGGGGTGGGGGCGCACCTGGGTCTGGGCCCACTCCTCCACCAGCGTGACCAGCGCGGCGTGATCCAGATCGCCATGTCCGCGGGCCACCAGCGCCCCCAGCCATTCGTGGACCAGGGCGGTGAGGGGCAAGCTGGCCCCCACCGCCCGACCCAGGCTCAGGGCGATCCGCAGATCCTTGTGGTGCAGGCGGATCCGGAACCCCGGGCGGAAGTTCCGCTCCAGGATCCGCTGGCCGTGGACTTCCAGGACGCGGCTGCCGGCGAACCCTCCCAGGAGCGCCTGGCGCACCTTCGCCGGATCCACCCCCGCTTTGGCCGCCAGCACCAGGGCCTCGCTGATGGCGGCGATGGTCAGCGCCACCACCACCTGGTTGGCCGCTTTCGTGACCTGGCCCGCTCCGGACTCCCCCATGTAGACGATGTTCCGGCCCATCGCCTGCAGGATGGGCAGGCAGCGCCGGAAGGCGGCCGCATCCCCTCCCACCATAATGGAGAGCGTCCCCTGAATCGCTCCGATCTCCCCTCCGGAGACCGGCGCGTCCAGCATCACGATGCCCCGCTCCGTGGCCTGCGCCGCCAGGCGCCGCGCGGCCATCGGATCGATGGTGCTCATGTCGATCACGATCAGCCCCGGCCGTCCGCCCTCGAAGACCCCGTCAGGCCCGGCCAGCACCTGCTCCACCTCCGGGGTGTCCGGCAGCATGGTGATGACCACATCGCTGCGCTGGGCGACCTCCCGGGGGGAGCCGGCCGGCTCCGCCCCCTCCGCCGCCAGCTCCTCCACGGGGGGACGGCTGCGGTTGTAGACCACCAGCGGATAGCCCGCCTTCAGCAGATTGCGGGCCATGGGCTTGCCCATCACTCCCAGGCCGATGAACCCGATGCGCTCCACGGCGGCCTCCGATCGGTTGAGATGGGGTCCCCGTTGCCATTCGCCATGAAGGCTCCGAAGCGCGGACGCGGCGATTTTCGGCCAGAATTATAGCCGAACAGGGCGTCGTTCCCTGGGTTTTCTCCCCCAGCATACCAGAGGGAGGCTGGCGATGGGACGCAGGGGATGGTGGCTTGCGGGGATGGGCGTTGCCGCCCTGGGGTATGTGGGCGTGCGAGGCCTTCGGGCGCTCCTCGGCTGGAGGCCGGACGCGGCGGAGGAGTTCCTCCGCTGGACCGGACCCACTGCCACCGGGATCGATGTGGGCTCCGGCCGGGTTGACCTTCCGATCTTCTACTATCGAGATGATAGCTTCCTGGGGATCTTCACCGCCGATCGGGAGGCGGTGCGGGCCTTGCTCCCTTCCGACCGCCTTCACCCGGTGGTGACCCCCGGCGGCCGGGCGCTGGTGGGGATCGCCGCTTTCCATTACATCCACACCACCATCGGCCCGTATGGGGAGGTGGCCATCGCCCTCCTGTGCACCTATGGACGACCTGCCCCGCCCGGGCTCCCGCTGCTCCTGGAAAGCCGCTTCCCGGGGTGGGGGGCCTTCATCCTCCATTTGCCGGTGACCACCCGCATCGCCCGGGACGCCGGACGGGTGATCTATGGCTACGCCAAGTTCCTCGCCGATATGGACTTCGAGAAAACCCCAGCCTTCCAGCGGGTGCGCCTCAGCGAGGGCGGCCGTCATATCCTCACCCTGACGGTCCGTTCCAGCGGGCCGGTGATCCGGGACCTGCGCCCGCTGGTGACCTTCAGCGTCCGCGACGGCGCGCTGATCCGCACCACCATCCCCATCTACGCGGTCTACCAGCTGGGCCTGCGCCCGGGATCCGGCGCGCTGATCCTGGGCGATCACCCGGTGGCGGATCAGCTCCGGAGCCTGGATCTTTCCCCCGTGGCGGTGGCGACGAGGAATTATCTGGTCCGCTACGCCATCCTCCCCGCCGGGGAGGCCATCGACTCGGCGGCGCGGCCGCACGCGCCGTATCCAGGAGAGGATCGCCCCGTGGCCCGTCTCACGGTTCGCTATGGGGAAGCCGCCACGCCGGTGATCATCCATTCCCCTTCGGAGGATCCGGGAGGGCTCCGTGAGCGTTGAAGAAGAGGCGCGGCTCCTGGAGGTCGCGCTCCGCCGCTTTCTCCAGCGGCTGGAGGCCGAGGATCTGGAGGCGGATCCGGCGCGCCGAGAGGCCCTGCTGAAAGAGGCGGAGGCGATCGGGCTGCTCGCCGATCCGGATCCTGAGGCGCCCGGCTTCGCGACGGGCATCTGGGGACGCTGGGCGTGGACGGAACGCCTCGGCCTCTCCCTGCATGCGCTGGCTCGGCTGGGCGAGGCCTGCGCGGGGTTCGCCCTCGCCCTCCACGCCCAGGGGATCGCCTGCGCCGCCCTGGAGGGCGCTCGGGTCTTCCCCCGGGGCGCCCGGCTGGCCCTGGGCGGACTGCTGACCGATGGGATCTCCCCGAGCCCCTTCGCAGAAAAGGAGGAGGATGGGCTGCGCGTCACCGGGCCGCATGACCATCCCCTTCTGGAAGGTCGCTCCTGGTTTCTGATCTCGGCCGGCCCTCCCCAGGGCCTCCTGCTCTTCGCCCGCGCCGCAGAGGATTCTTCCTGGGCGCTGATCGCCCTCCCTGCAGACCTCCCGGGGGTCCGGCTCGAACCCCTTCCGGAGCGCCTGGGGCTTCGAGGGGCATGGATGGGCCATCTGCACGCGGGCGGGGTTCTCATCGCTCAGGAGGGTGTCGCCCGGATCCTCGCTCGGGGGGAGGAAGCCCATCGGCGTCTGCGGCGGCTCCTTGCCCTGGACTGGCTGGGCCATGCGGCCATCGCCCTGGGCGTCGCCCGACGGTCCCTGGATCAAGCGCGGGCATATGCCCGGACCCGTTATCAGGGGGGACGCCGGATCATCGCCCATGGGCCGGTGCGCAGCCTGCTGGGGACGGCGGCCGCGGATGTGATGACCCTGGAGCTCCTGTTGAAGGCCCACGCGGAGCAGCCTCTGGCGGCGCTGCCCGAGGACGTCCTGGAACGCTGGGCCGCCATCGCCAAGCTGGCCATCGCCGAGCACGCCTGGCGGGCGGTCTCGAACAGCCTGCAGGTGATGGGGGGATACGGCTATATGGAGGACCAAGGCCTGGCCGGACGCCTGCGGGATGTCTCCACCCTGCGCGTTCTCCACGGGTCGCCCGACCGGATCCGGTTGCGTTACGCCGAGTGATCTTTTTTCTGAGGAACAGGAGGCGCGATGCATCCGGAGCTGCTCGATTCCATCCAGCGCCTGAAGCCCTTGGGGCGCTGGCTGTATGACCATTCCACGGAGACCCTGTGGGAGCGGGACACGCGCACGCTGCCCCGGGATCTGCAGCGGCGTCGCCGGGCCTACCGGCGCTTCGCGGAGCAGTTCATTGCGCCCCTCGCCCGGGAGGCGGATCGAGATCCGGAAGGGGTAGATCTCGGGCCGCTGTATCGGGAGGCCGGCCGTCGGGGTTTCCTCTCCGAGGCCGCGCCGTGGCCCATCGGCACCATGCCCTGGCGGGCGATCTCCGGGCGGCATATCTTCCATTTCGCCTTGAAAGCGGAGGAGTTCTGCGCCGCCTGCGGGGGCATTGGGCTGGCGTTACTGTTCCACGACCTGGGGATGGCCCCGCTGTTGCTCTGCGGCGACCTGGGGGTCTGGCGCCGGTGGCTGTGGCCAATCTGTCGCGCCAACCGGCGCGGGGAGATCCGCTTGGTCGCTTATGCCATCACGGAGCCGGAGGCGGGCTCCGATGTGGAGGAGAGCGAGGGCGCCACCTCCGCCCGCTTCTGCACCGTTGCCCGCAAGGTTCGCGGGGGCTATGTGATCCAGGGCCAGAAGGTCTTCATCTCCGGCGGAAGCCGCGCGGACTACGTGGTGGTGTTCGCGGTGCTGGAGCGGGAGGACGGCCAGCCGCCGCGGGTGGATCGGGATTTCACCGCCTTCATCGTCGAGCGGGGACGGGAAGGGTTCCGGACCGGGCGACGGGAGCGCAAGCTGGGCCAGCGGGCCTGCGATGCCACCCAGTTGTTCTTCGACCAGGTGTTCGTCCCGGAGACCCATCGCATCGGCCCGGAGCGCTCGGGCTGGGCCCTGAACCGGAACGTCCTCAATTACTCGCGGGCGGTGGTGGGGGCCATCGCCCTGGGGATCGCCCGCGGGGCGGTGGAGGCCGCCACCCGCTTCGCCCGGGAAACCCGCCTGGGGAACCGCCCCCTGCTGGCGTATCCGGAGGTGCAGGTCGCCCTGGCCGAGCTGTGGGCCCTGACGATGGCGATGCGGGCGATGGTCTGGCAGAGCGCCCGGTATCGACGTCCCGTTCAGGGGATCGCCGCCGCCACCAAAGCCCTGTGCGCCGATCTCGGGGTTTACATCACCACCCGCGCGCTGGACCTGATGGGGGACTGGGGCTACGTGCCGGCCTGGGGGGTGGAGAAGGCCCTGCGGGACGTTCGGCTGAACCCGATCTACGAAGGCACCAACCAGATCAACATGATGGCCCTGGTGGAATCCTTCTGGGCCTCCGATCTGGCCGGCGTCCCTTACCCCCAGATCCCCTCCACTCAGGTCCGGGTCCCTGGATCAGACTGAACCCGCATTAGACGATTAGACGCCCGGCAGGCCCTTCAGGATGCGGCGGAGGGGATCCGCTTTGCGGAGTCCTTCATTCGGCCCTCCCGATGAGGAGCGCTTCCGGCGCACCGTCGAGCGGCTCCTCCAGGAGCGCGGGGAGGAGATCGAGTTCCTCGTGCTGTTCGGATCCATCGCCCGGGGGGATTGGTCCTGGCGCAGCGACTATGATCTCCTCTTAGGCCTCCGGGAGGCGGACGGCCTTCGCCTGATCGATCGGATCCTTCGCTTCGCCCCGCTCGTGGAAGGGAACGTGGATCTGTTCCCCTACAGCCGTCCGGAATGGGAGCGGATGTTCCAGGCGCGCCATCCGCTGCTCCTGGAGGCCCTGGACCACGGCATCGTCCTCTGGGATCGAGGGTCCTTCGCCCGCATGCGGGAGATCTTCCAGCAATGGAAAGCCCGCGGGGAGGTGGAACGCCTGCCCTCCGGATGGCGGATCCGATCGCTGTCTGAGGAATGAGGACGGGACCTCACGCTGGAAGAGCCCCCAGGGCTTCGCGGGCCCAGCGGGCGACCTGGATCATGGCCGCCTCCAGGGTAGGGGAGGGGATCACCTCCGCGGAGAGCCACCCGCGGTAGCCGATCCGCTCCAGGGCCTTCAGGGCCGGCCGGAAGTCCAACCCACCCCATCCCGGCGCCCGCCGGTTGGAGTCGGCGATGTGGACATGGAAAAGCCGATCGCCGGCCTCCTCGAGGGCCCTCTCGATGGAGGGCTCCTCCAGGGAGGCGTGGAACGTATCCACCAGCACCCCCACGTTCGGATGGCCGACGGCTTCCACCAGGGCCCGAACCTCCGCCACGGTGTTCAGCAAGTCCGTCTCCCGCCGGTTCAGCGGCTCCAGGGCGAGGCGGACGCCCCGGGCGGCGGCGCGGGGAGCCAGACGATCCAGCGCCTCGATGAGCCATCCCCGCGCGCGCTCGGCCTCCACGCCCTCCATGCGCCTTCCACGGATCAGCCCGATGATGACCTGCGCGCCCCACTCCGCCGCCAGGTCCAGATGAGCCTCCAGCCGGGCCAGGGCAGCCCGCCGCACCTCCGGATCCGGATGGGTGAGGGAGAGCCCTTCCTCCACCCAGGCCTGGCCGGTGCCGATGGCCGGGACCCGCAGGCCGGAACGCGCCAGGAGCGCCCGCAGCCGCTCCACCGGGACCGCGGCGGGATCCCGGATGGCCAGCTCCACGCCCTGATACCCCAGCCCCCGGAGCTGCTCCAGGGCGCGTTCCAGATCCTCGACGGCCGCGGCGGCCTCAAAGCGCGTCGGTTGCCAGGAAAGGACGAAGGCCAGCGGGAACATCCGTGCTACACCCCCGAATCCGCGTCGAACCCGCCGTCCACCGGGACCACGATGCCGGTGACGAGGGCGCTGGCGGGGGAGGCCAGCCAGATCACCGTGCCCACCAGATCCTCCGGGTCTCCGAACCGCCCCATGGGCGTGCGGGCGAGGATCGCTCGCCCGCGAGGGGTCAGGTTCCCCTGCTCATCGAGCAACAGGAAACGGTTCTGCTCGGTCAGGAAGAACCCCGGCGCGATGGCGTTGACCCGGATCCGGGGGGAATACTCCCGGGCCAGATGCACGGCCAGCCATCGGGTGAAGTTGTTCACCGCCGCCTTGGCTGCCGCGTAGCCCACCACCCGGCTCAGGGGACGGAAGGCGGCCATGGAGGAGACGTTGAGGATCACCCCCTCGCCGGCCTCGACCATCTGCCGGGCGAAGATCTGGCTGGGGAGGATGGCGCCGCCGAAGAGATTCAGGGCCACCACTTTCTCCAGGGCCTCCAGAGGCAGATCGAAGAACGGGCGCTCCGGCCCCACCGTGGCTTCCGGGAGATTGCCCCCGGCCAGGTTGACCAGGATGGTCACCGGCCCGATCGCCCGCCGCACCCGCTCCGCCGCCGCCTCGATCTCCTCCCGCTTCAGGACGTCCATCTGCTCGCCGTAGACCTCCAGCCCTTCCGCCCGCAGGGCCTGCAGCCGGGCCTCCAGGCGTTCCCCCGGCGGACGGTGATCGGTGAACACCACCCGGGCGCCCGCCCGGGCCAGGCCCCGGCCGATGGCCCCGGCCAGCACCCCTGCTCCCCCGGTGAGCAGGGCCACCTTCCCCTTCAGCGAGAACAGGTCCTCCAGGAAGCTCATCCCTCCTCCCACTCCGTGTGGAACGTCCCCGGGCGATCGATCCGCTGGTAGGTGTGGGCGCCGAAGGCGTCCCGCTGGGCCTGGATGAGGTTGGCCGGCAGCCGCGCCCGCCGCATGGACAGCACATAATCCACCGCCGTGCGCAGGGCCGGCATGGGGATCCCGGCCTCGAAGGCCCGGGCCAGGACCCGGCCGGCGGCCGGAAGGCGATCCTGGAGCTCCCGGCGGAACCGCGGGTGGAACAGGAGGTGAGGATCCTCAGGGTCCTCACGGAGGATCTCCCGCAGGAAGATCAGCCAGCGGGCGCGGATGATGCAGCCGGCCCGCCACACCCGCAGCACCTCGGTCCGATCCGTCCCGTAGCGGTAGGCCCGGGAGGCTTCATGCAGCAGCCACAGGCCCTGAGAGAAGGCGCTCAACACCACCAGGTTCAGCGCCGCCTCCAGATCCGCCAGGGCGGTGGGCTCCGTCGTCTCCGGCCGGCGGTCGGGCCAGGGGAAGCCGGCTGCGATCCGCTCCCGGTCCGCCTTGAAGTGGGAGAGGGTGCGGGCGATGACCGCCGCCGTCAACGTGGGAGTCGGGATGCCCAGCTCCAGGGCGGCCTGGGCGGCCCAGCGGCCGGTTCCCTTCTGCTCCGCCTGATCCAGGATCCGCTCCACCAGGGGCTCCCCGGTCTCGGGATCCCGGTATCGGAGCACCCGCGCGGCCAGCTCCACCAGATACGCGTTCAGCGTCCCCTCGTTCCAGCGCGCGAAGGTCCCGGCGATGGCGTCGGCCGACATCTCCAGCGCGTTTTTCATGAAATCGTAGGCCTCGGCGATGCCCTGCATGAAGGCGTACTCAATGGCGTTATGCACCATCTTCACGAAATGGCCGGCGCCGCCCCGGCCCATATAGGCGCAGCACGGACCCTCTTCGCTCTGCGCGGCGATGCGCAGGAGGAATTCTTCCACCAGGGCATACGCCTCCGGCGTCCCCCCGGGCATGATCGAGGGGCCGAGGAGCGCCCCTTTCTCCCCTCCGCTGATCCCCACCCCCAGGAACCGGATCCCACGGGCGGCCAGGGCCTCCATCCGCCGCTCGGTGTCCGCGTAATGGGAGTTTCCGCCGTCCATCACCAGGTCCCCGGGCTCCAGGAAGGGAAGCAGGGCCTCGATCACCTGATCCACCGCCGGCCCGGCCTGGACCATCAGGAGGATGCGGCGAGGACGGGTCAGGCGCCGGGCCAGCTCCTCCAGCGAATCCGCCGGGGTGATGGGCTCGCCCCGCACCCGCTCCCGCATGAAGGCCTCGGTGCGCTCCCGGGTCCGGTTGTAGACGCACACCGGGATGCCGTGGCGGGCGAAGTTGAGGGCCAGGTTCTGCCCCATCACCGCCAGGCCGATGATTCCGATCTCACAATGGTTCATGCACGCCTCCCATCGTGAGGTGGTGGGCTTCGGAACTCCCTCCATGCTGGAACGCTGCCTCCAGATCCGCCAGCACGGCCTGGAAGCGGGCGAACTGTTCCGCATAGGCGGGAACCCATTCCGCCACCGGAGGATACACCGCGACCGGCGTCTCCGGGGGATGTTCGGGGAGGTCCGGGAGAACCCCCAGGGCTTTCCAGGCCAGCATGGCGCTGCCGAGGAGGCCGGGCTCCGGGATCTCAGGGACCTCGATGGGGGTCGCGAGGACGGAGGCCAGGATCCGCATCCAGAGGGGGGAACGGGTGCCGCCGCCTCCGGCGCGCAGCCGGTTGGGTCGCAGCCCGTTCTCCCACAGCGCCTCCAGGAGGCGGCGCAGGGCGAAGGCCACCCCCTCCATCGCCGCCCGGATCAGGTGGCCCCGCCCGTGGTGGACGCGCAGGCCGAAGATCACCCCGGAGGCCATAGGGCCGATCCCGGGCTCCCGTTCCCCGGTGAGGAAGGGGAAGAACAGAATCCCCGTGGGCCCCGCGGTCGCCTCGGCCAGGGTTTCCGCCTCCGCGTCGACCACCCGCAGCACTGCCTCCTGAAGCCACTGACGGACGATCCCGGCGTTGTTGAGGGCCCCGCCGGGAAACCACCGTCCCGGGAGCAACGCGTAGGTCTGGAGCCGCATGCGGGGGCTGTGGTCCAGAACCGGTTGCGCCGCGATCATGCGGATCATCGCCGTGGTGCCCAGGTTCATCACGCCCACGCCCGGCGCCAGGGCGCCCAGCCCGAGGCCCATCGCCCCCCCGTCGTAGACCCCGGCGATCACTTCCACCTCCGGCGGGAGGCCCAGGGCGGCCGCCGCCTCCGGCCGCAACGGGCCCAGGCGGGCCTCCGGGGCCACCACCTCCGGCAGGCGATCCGCGGACAGCTCCACCGCCGCCAGCAGCTCCGGGTCCCAGCGCAGGGTGCGCAGGTCCATCAGCTGGGTGGCCGTGGCCAGGGAGGGCTCGGTGAAGGGCTCCCCGAGCAGCCGCAGCAGCAGATATTCCTTCGCTCCCAGGAACCAGCGGGCCGCCTGGAAGATCTCCGGGCGACGAGCCCGGAGCCACTCCAGCTTGGCCAGGGGGTAATGGAAAAGGGGCGGGCAGCCGGTGCGGGCATAGAGGATGGTCCCATCGATGCGGGCGAGCAAGCCCGGGAAAGTCTCCCGGGGCCGGGTGTCGAGCAGCGTCATCAGGCCCATCAGCGGCCGCCCCTGCGCGTCCACCGGCAGCAGGCCCAGCTGATAGGCCGAGAGGATCAGCCCGCGCACCGCCGGGGCCTCTTCCCCCAGCGCCTCCCGGGCTGCGGCCACGAACGCATCCCACAGGGCCTCCGGGTCGTGCTCCGCCCGGCCGGTCTCATCCCGCAGCAGCGGAAGCGCCCGCACCGCCCGGCGCCGGAGCCGGCCCTCGGGGTCCAGGCAGCCCGCTTTCACGTGCGTGGTGCCGAGGTCCACGGCGAGGATCCGCATCGTCCGCTCCGATCATCGTCGCCAGGCCCGGGCATGGGGAAGGACCTCCGGGTTCACCACCTCCTCCGGGATCTCCCCGCGCAGCACCCGCTCCACATCGGAGATCACTTTCTCCCCCATCCGCCGCAGGGTCTCACGGGTATACGCGGCGATGTGGGGGACGATGAGCACGTTGGGGAAGCGCAGCAAGGGATGATCGGCGGGGATGGGCTCCTCCGTCATCACGTCCAGCGCCGCGCCGGCCACCCGTCCTTCCTCCAGGGCGGCGATCAGGGCGGCCTCGTCGATCAGCTCCCCTCGGGCGGTGTTCACCAGAATCACGCCCGGCTTCATCTTCGCGAAGGCCTCGCGGGAGAGCATGTGGATGTTCTCCTCGGTCAGGGCGGCGTGCAGGGAGAGGATATCGGCCTCCCGAAGGAGGGTCTCCAGGTCCGCCGGCTCGGCCCCCGCCGCCCGGATGACCTCCGGGGGCACGTTCGGATCATAGGCCAGCACCCGGGCGCGGAAGCCCTGGGCCAGGATCTCCCCCACCCGGCTTCCGATGTTCCCGAAGCCGATGAGCCCTACGGTTTTGCCCCGGAGCTCCCATCCGACGAAGGCCGCCCGCTCCGCCCAGCGGCCCGCCCGGACCGCGGCGGCGGCCTCGGGGATGCGGCGGAGCAGGGCGAGCAGCAGCCCGACGGTGAGCTCCGCCACCGCCTCCCGTTCCATCCAGGGCGTCACCCGGGTGACCAGGACCCCGTGGGCGGTGGCGGAGGGAAGGTGGATGTTGTCGACTCCGATGCCGTGGCGGGCGATCAGCCAGGTTTCGTCCTTATGGGCGAAGAACTCCGGGCCGAACCGCGGGGTGACGCTCACGATGAGGATCGGGAAGCCGCGGAGCGCCTCGGCCAGGGCCCGGCCATCGATGTGCGGGGGGAAGTCCAGCCGCCGGACCTCCCCCAGGGTGGATAGGCGTTCCAGATGCTCCGGGAAGTAGCGGCCAAAGCTGCTGGAGTTCACGATGGCGATGCGCGGACGCATAGCGGCTATCCTTCTCCACTAAGGATCGAGGCGGATCGATCTTCCAGGGGAGGCTCATTCGAGAGGAGGCAGGCGATAGAGCGGCTGATGTTGCACGGCGCGTTCCCACAGCGCTCAGGCATGTTGCTGAACCAGTTCGCGCAACCTTGGGAACAGATCTTCCGGCCGCTTCCCGGTGATCCACAGATACAACGCGTCCGGGCACATCTCGATCTCCTTGCCCCAGGAGATCTCCCTGCCGGATCCGATATGGACCTTCTCAAACTCCTGTTCGTCCTCCCATGCCGCGAAGACGCCTTTCCCAACCAGGTCCGAGAGATCCAGCGTGCCTTCTACGCCATCCGAATATCGGATCCAGAGTCGACATCCCGGAAGCGCTTTCACGGCGATCGGCCTGGGCCTGCGGAGCTCATTCATTCATCCCTCCGTTGGACTGACGAATTGTTATTCAGCACGGTTTCCTATCGCCGTGAATATCCGCTTCGCTTCCTCCGGCAGTTCCACAGGCACAAACATGGATGCGGGGTAGAGATACCCATCGGGCTCCGATAGGTCCTCATCGATGATGCGAATCATATGGTGGGACTCCGCTTCTGGATCAGGCAGCCTGCGATACACTTTGCCGACAATCAGGCTGGCCGGATTCCCCTCATTGTTGATGCATATGACAAATTCGCTCATCGGATCACCCGCTCGATTGGGACGGCCTGCCGGATTGGCTCTATTTTAGCAACAGATCCAGATGGCGTTCCAGGTTCTCCCGGACGGCGGCGAAGTGCTCCGCCTCGTGGGCCTCCAGGAGCGCCCGGATAGCGGGCCCTCGCTCGCGCAACAGCACGCCGTAAGAGATGTGGAAGAGCTGTCGCACGGCGCGGTCGACCAGCGCGGCTTCGGGATCGTCGGGGAGAGCAGGGGGCAGCGCCTCCGGCCGCAACGCGATGGGGTAATCCCGGCGGCTCTCCTCCAGATGCGCCCGGGCGATGGCGTAGAGCTCGGCGAAGAGGGCGGGGGCTACCCGCGCCACCACCCGCACCGCCTGCAGCCAGGTGGTCCCGGAGGTCTTCACATGGAAGTGTCCTCCGGTTGCCTCTCGGAAGACCCGGAGGATGCGGAACTTCTCGCTGCCGGAGTGCAGGCTGAGCCGGTGGCCCCCGAAGGTCCGGGCCACGGCGGCGTGGAGGGCGACTGCCTGCGCGAAGCGCTCCACCTCCCCTTCGTAATCGACGGCCTTCTCGAAGACCCCCGGGAAGCGGGGGGCCAGGCTCCACAGGGCCACCCCGCGCCGTTGCAGATACACGGCGATGAACGCGTGGGCCTCCGGAGTCGTTTTTTCCTCTGTCTCGTCTACCGACACCTCCAGGTCGGCCGCGATCCCCTTGTCGCGGAGGATCTCGGCCCCGCGGACCACCTCCTCCAGGGCCGGCTCATAGCGGCAGGCCGCGGCCTGCAGGGCGGGCTCCTCCAGGGTTCGCAGGCCCTCCGGCGTCTCGACCCGCCGGTCCGCCAGCTCGGCGACCACCGAGCGGGCGAGGGGCGAAAGCGCCTCCCACGGGCGAGGGCCCCGGGCCAGGGCCCGGCGCAGATCAAACGTGTAAAGGGAGTAGCCGGCCTCGGCCGCCGCCCGCAGCTGCGCCTCATCCTGGAGGTGATCGGCGTCGGCGCCGAAGGGGCCCGCGAATCCGGAGGCGAAGACCCCCCACGCGGCATCGAGCAGGACCGTTTGGAAATCCCGGCCGGTGCGGGCGAGCTCCCGGGGGGACTGCTGGGCCAGCACCGGGAAGACCGGGTAGCGCTCCAGGGCGGCGATCTGAGCCGCCGTGGCCATCCCCAGGCGATCCCCCGCCCCGAAGGAGGCAGGCCGATCGCACCGCGCGGGGGACAGGGCCGGGAGGCGTTCCCGCAGGAGGCAATAATGCGCCCACGTCCAGGGGTGGATCCACACGGGTTGCCCCTGGATACGGATCGGCATGCGAGGATCCGGGGTGGGGAAGGGGGATGCCTCCCCCATCCATCCGATCCGCCGTTCGTTTCCCTGGTGGGCGGCGAAGATCGCTCCGCCGTCGGGGAGCTCCCGGATGGATTCCGCGATCAGATGGAGCCCATACGGACGCAGTCCTTCCGCAAGGACCTCCGGGGAGAGCATCATAGAGGAGCGCTTCCTCCTCCCGGACGCTGCCGCTCACATCGGGTAATGGAGCTCATACAGGCTGCGCCAGCCGGGCTCGAAGGGCATCTTGAGGTAGGGCTCCAGCATCTCCCGCTCCCGCTCGGTCACCCCCTCCAGCGGGGGCAGCTTCCCCGGCGGGAACGCCTCCAGGATGTCCCGCACCAGCTTCTCCAGGTAGTCCAGGAGCTGCTCCACCCCGGGTTTGGCCTTCTCGGCGCTGGCCAGGGTGGCCTTGCCCACCACGCCCGGCTGGTAGGCCTTCACCTCGATGGGGCGCAGGCCCACCTGGGCATACCAGGCGATCGGCTTGCGCAACAGGTTCCCCGCCTTGTCGATGTGCTCGCTGTCGGTGGGCAGGAAGCTGTAAGGCTCCGTGTCCACCGCGTCCTCCATATGGATGAACTCGGGGAACAGGGCCAGGCTCCAGCTGGTCTCCACCTCATCTCCGTGGATGAAGTGGGTCTCGTAGGGCCCGCCTTCGGACTTCAGCTTGAAATGATCGGGGATGGCGTGATACCAGTTGACGTTGACGATGACCGCAGGCACCTTGTAGGTCTTGGCGAAGCGGTGGATGGCGATGGGGATGACGTATTCCTGGCCGTGGCCGTTGAGGATGATCTGCTTGCGGAAGCCGGCGTTCCAGAACCCGGCGATGATGGCCGTGAGCATCCCGACGAACACATCCTCCGGCACCACGATGGTCCCCGGCATCCCCATGTGGTGATACGGATGGGAGCCGAACCACAACGGCTGGCTCACCGTGCACCCGGTGCGCAGGGCCACCTGTTCGGCCATCCGGGTGACCAGGAAGACGTCCTCCCCGTAGGGCGCGTGGGGGCCGTGGGCCTCCGTCGCGCCCACCGGGATGATGATCAGGTCGTTCTGCTTCAGGCGCTCCATGACCTGCTTGCCGGTCATGTTCTGGAAGTAAATCCCCGTCGGCCGATCCATGTGGCCGCCTTCCGGTGGGATCTGCCACTTGCCCATCGCGAACCTCCTGCCGTGGATGTGTTGGTGTCCCTCATTCGTGGACGGCCTGCCGCTTATGTCGGCACGATCATCACCTTCACCGCCTCCCCCCGGCGCAGCTGCTCCAGCCCCTCCCCGAAGCGGGAGAGCGGCAGGCGGTGGGTGACCAGCATCTCGGGGCGGATCACCCCGCGCTCCAGCATCTGGATGGCCAGGGGGAAGGTGTGACGGCCGACGTAGCTGCCCACCACCCGCAGCTCCCGCCGGGTGATCTCATACTGGGCGACCTCCGCCCGGGCCCGGGCGTTCATGCCGAAGAGGACCACGGTCCCGCCCGGCCGGGCGAGCCGCAGCGCCGTCGTCATCAGCGAGCCCACCGCGTCCACCACCACATCCGCCCCGATCCCGGTGACCTCCCGCACCCGGCCTTCCAGATCCTCTGTCTGCGGGTCGACCACCATGTCGGCCCCCACCTGTCGGGCGAACTCCCGGCGGAAGGGGGCGATGTCCGCCGCGATCAGGGCGCCGGCCCCGCTGGCCCGGAGGACCTGGATGAACAGCAGCCCCACCGGCCCGCACCCCAGCACCACCGCCGATTCCCCCGGGTGCAGGCGGATCTGCGAGGTGCCGCCCACCACCGTGGAGAGCACCTCCGTGAAGATCGCCCGCTCCAGGGGGATCTCCGGGGAGATGGGGAACAGGGCCCGCGCGGGGGCCACTTCGTAGGGCGCCAGGCCTCCGTCCAGGAAGACCCCTAAGGTGGTGAACTGTTCGCAATGGTTGTAAAGCCCGCGCTGGCAGAACCGGCAGACGCCGCAATACAGGTTCGGGGCCACCGCCACCCGATCTCCTGGCCGCAGGTGGGTCACCGCCGGCCCCACCTCCACGACGCGGCCGATCACCTCGTGGCCCAGGATCACCCCGGGGGTGGCCGGATGCCCCGGAGGCACCTCCAGGATGTGCAGATCCGTTCCGCAGATGCCGCAGGCCTCCACCTGGAGGAGCACCTCGTCCGGTTGCCGGATGGAAGGCTGAGGCCGCTCCTCCAGCGCCCAGCGTCCTTCCCCCTGGAAGACGATGGCCGGCATACGGGTTCCCGCCATGGAACGCCTCCTTCAGGCCACGGCCGCGGCGGCCGGCTCCGCCTGCGGAACCTCCCGCAGGTCCGGCTTGATGGTGATCTTGGCGTCGAGCCGCCGGCTCAACCGCTCCACGGCCTCCACCGCGCGGTCCAGGGGATAACGGGCGGTGATGATGCGGGTCATGTCGATCAGGCCGGCGGCCATCATCCGGATCACGCTGGGGAAGATGGCGTCGCCCGAGTGGCCCTGGGAGCCGAAGATCTGCCCCCGCCGCACCTGCAGGGTCTCCAGATACAGCGGCACCCGCTCCGCCGCCCGGCCGATGACCACGATGCGGCCGTTGATGGCCAGGGCCTTCTCCATCTCCGGCAGCGTCCGCGTGGGGGCCCCCGCCGCCTCGACGAACAGGTCGGCGCCCTCCCCCCGGGTGAGCTCCCGCACCGCTTCGCTGGGGGCCACCTCCCGGGGATCCAGGGCGATGTCCGCTCCCATCCGCCGGGCCATCTCCCGTCGCGGCGCGCTCACGTCGAAGGCGATCACCTTGCCGGCCCCCGCCGCCCGGGAGAGGGCAATGGCCGCCAGGCCGATAGGCCCCGCCCCGAAGACGGCCACGTAGGCCCCCGGCCGGAACCCGCCCGCGCGGATGAAGATCCCGTTGTAGGCCACGCTGGTGGGCTCCACCAGCGATCCTGCTTCATAAGCTTTGTCGACGTCGCCGTAACGCTCGGCGATGGCGTCGATCTTCCAGCAGTATTTGGCTTTGACGGCCACATACTCCGCCATGGCCCCGGGCACGGTGAACCCCAGCTCCTCCAGGTTGGTGCAGTGGTTGAAGAAGCCGCTGCGGCACGGCGTGCAGATCCCACACCACAGCATCTCCTCCGAAGTCACCATATCCCCGGGCCGCAGATCCCGGACCTCCTTTCCCACCGCCACCACTTCCCCGGAGAACTCGTGGCCCGGGATCACCGGGAACTTCACCAGGCCGGGATACAGGATGTAGCCCTCCGCATCGGTCTCGTAGAAATGGAGATCCGACCCGCACACCCCGCAGGCCTTCACCCGGATCACCACCTCATCCGGGCCCGGGGTGGGGTCGGGGACCTCCTGGATCGCGAACCGGGGATGCCGCCAGATGCTGGACCCGGTGATCGCCTTGCCGGTCTCCCGCTCCCAATCCGAGAGCGGGTAATCCGGACGGGGATCCCATTTCGCTTCCACCACCACCGCTTTCATGGCTTCTCCTCCTCCGGGATGGTGATCCCGCCCGCGATGAGCTCCGCCACCTGCTCGGGCGAGATCTGATGCTTGGGGAAATCCCCGATTTTGCGGCCGTGGCTCAGGATGACCAGCCGGTCGGCCACCGGATAGACGTGATAGATGTTGTGGGTGATGAAGATCACCGAGAGCCCTCGACGGCGGGCCTCCTCCACGTAGCCCAGCACCTTGCGCGTTTCCTTGATGGAGAGGGCGGAGGTGGGCTCGTCGAGGATCAGCAGGCGGGCGCCGAAATGGAGGGCGCGGCCGATGGCGATGGACTGGCGTTCGCCGCCGGAGAGGGCGGAGACCGGCTCCCACACGGAGCGCACGCGGATGCCGATCTCCTCCAGGACCTGCCGGGTCACCCGCTCCATCTCCTTCATGTCCAGGAACGCGAGCGGCCCGATCCGTCGCACCGGCTCCCGGCCCAGGAAGAAGTTGCGGGCGATGCTCATCATCTCCACCAGGGCCAGGTCCTGATAGACCGTCTCGATGCCCAGGGCCCGGGCCTCCCGGGGCGAGCGGAAGCGGACCGGCCGTCCCTCGAAGTAGATCTCCCCGGCGTCCGGCGGATAGACCCCGGTGAGGATCTTGATCAGGGTGGATTTGCCGGCCCCGTTATCCCCCAGCAGGCCCACCACCTCCTGATAGCCCACCGCGAAATCCACCCCGGCCAGGGCCTCCACGCCGTCGAACCGTTTGACGATCCTTCGCATCTCCACCAGCCAGCGACCGGCTGTCATGGCCCTCTCCTGCCCTCCGCGAAGTCCGACGTTTTAGGGTTCGGGCGCTTGCGGGCTTGCTCATGACCCGACGGATCGTCGGATCCGCAGGTTGATGATCACCGCGAGCACCAGGACCAGGCCGATGAAGGCGCGATACCAGTAGGCGGGCGCCCCGGCCAGCACCAGCCCGTTGCGCACCATCCCCACGATGAGCGCCCCCAGCACCGTCCCGATCACGCTGCCGTAGCCGCCGGTGAGCAGCGTCCCGCCGGTCACCGCCGCCGCGATGGCCTCCAGCTCCACACCTTCTCCGCGCAGGGGATCGACCGAGCCGAAGCGGCTGAACTGGATGATCCCGGCCAGGGCGGCCAGGGTGGCCGTCAGGACGAAGCCCATCCGCTTGACCCGGTCCACCTCCACGCCCAGGGCCCGGGCCGCCTGGGGGTTCCCGCCGGCCGCGAACACCGCGTTGCCGAAGGGGGTGCGGGTGAGGACCACGGTGGCGATCCCGGCAACGGCCAGGAACCAGAGGGCGGAGGCGTGGAAGCCCCCGGGCAGCCGTCCCGACAGCGCGAACATCAGGGAGGATTTCCCCTCATACGCGATGGGGAAGCCGCCCGTCACCGCCAGCAGCACCCCGCGCCAGAACATCATCGAGCCCAGGGTCACGATGAAGGAGGGCAGGCGCCCCCGGGTCACCACCCAGCCGTTCAGCGCCCCGATGGCCGCCGCCAGGGCCAGGGCGGCCCCGAAGGCCGGAAGGTGCGGCCACCCCGCCCGGACCATCAGGGCGAAGGCCATGGACGAAACCCCCAGCACCGATCCGACGGAGAGGTCGAACTCCCCGGCGATCATCAGCATGGTGACGCCGACCGCCACCAGGCCCAGCTCGGCGGCGATGGTCATGATCCCGGCCAGGGAGTCCAGGGTCAGGAAGTAAGGAGCGGCCACCGAGAACCCGATGAAGACCGCGAGGAACCCGGCCAGCGCCCCCACTTCGGGATAACGCCGCCACCCGGACAGGCGGATCGCCCGGGCCCAGCGCGGCCCATACGTGGGCCGGCGGGATGAGGCCTGGACCGTTTCGGGATCCATCCGGAACGCTCCCTGGGTCGTCGGGTGGGAGATCCCCTGTTCGGCGGGGGGTGGAGGATCCCACCCCCCGCCCCCTTCGTCACCGAATCAGCGGATCCCCTGCTTGATCAGCTCCTCCACCAGGCCGACGTTGTCTTTGTCCACGAACCCGGGCCCGGTGAGCACGTCGTTGGCCGGGCGCAGCCCGTATTTCTTGTAGAGGTAGAGCCAGGTGATGGCCATGTAGCCCTGCAGATACTGCTGCTGATCGATGGCGAACAGCGTCACCCCCTCCTTGATCGCCGACAGCGTCCCGGGGTGCAGGTCGAAGGTCCCGTGGAGCACCTTGCCGACCAGGTTGTTCTCCTTCAGGAACTTCACCGCCGGGTCCGTGCCCAGGGGGCCGAGGGTGAGCAGGGCGTCGGTGTCGGGGTTGCGGGTGAAGTAGGCCTTCAGGGCCTCCACGGCCTTGGTGGGGTCCGTGCCGATGTCCAGCTTCTCCACCGGCACGTTCCGCTTGCTCATCTCATCAAGGAAGCCCTTGCAGCGGGCTTCCAGGCCCACGTGGCCGACCTCGTGGATGGCGCACACCGCCCGCTTGGGCGTGCGCACGGCGAGCATCCGCTGGGCCGCCCGCACCCCGCCCAGGTATTCGTCCATGCCGATGTAGAAGAGATAGGGGATGCGCTCGCCCTCCGGGCGGGGGTCGGCGACGTTGATGGCCACCACGGGGATCCCCTGCTGGATGGCCCGGCGCAGCGGCTCATCCAGGGCCTTGGGGTCGGTGATGGTCACCGCCAGGCCGTCGGGCTTGGCGGCGATGGCGCTGTTGAGGAGGTTGACCAGTTCCTGGATGGAGAACTTCTCGGGGCCGAAGTATTTGGCCTCCACCGGGTAGACCTTCGCGGCGTCGTTCATCCCTTTGAGGACCACGCCCCAGAAGGGGTCCGCGGGGCCGCCGTGGGAGACGATGTAGAAGGTGAACTCCTTCTTCACCGGGGCGGGGGCGGGCGTGGCCGGGGCGCATGCTCCGGCCAGCAGGGCGAGGGCCAGCAGGATCGGGATCCAGCGGTAGGCGTGACGGATCATGGCAACCTCCTTTCGGTGAGGGGTAAGGGGAGAAGGTCCATCCTTTCCTCCGGGGGCGGGCCGCATGAGGCGCGCTCCACCAGCCGGCAGGGCAGCCGGAGATGCGTCGGCGTTCGTTCCCCCTGCAGCAGGCGCAGCAACATGCTCATCGCGGTCCGCCCCATCTCATACTTGGGCTGGGCGACGGTGGTCAAGGGGGGCTCCGTGTAGGCGGCGAAGAGGATGTCATCGAAGCCGATGATCGAGAGATCGTCGGGGACCCGCAGGCCGGCCGCCCGGGCGGCCCGCAGGGCCCCGATGGCGGTCATGTCGTTGTAGCAGAACACCGCCGTGGGCCGGCGCGGGGCCTCCAGCAGGCGGCGCATCCCCCATTCCCCGCCCTCCGGCCGGCCGTTCCCCTCGGCGATCCAGGCAGGATCCAGGGGGAGCCCGGCCCGGGCCATCGCCTCCCGGTAGCCGGCCAGGCGCTCCCGGTTCGAGCGGGCGGTGGGCGGGCCGGCGATGTAGGCGATGCGGGTGTGGCCCAGCTCCACCAGGTAAGAAATCGCCTGCACCGCCCCCTGATAGCTGTCCGAAGCCACCGAGTAGATGAAGGGCTCCTCCCGCTGGTTGTTGATCAGCACGATGGGGACGCCCAGGGCCTCCAGGTGCGGGAGGTAGAGCTCGCCGACGCGGGAGGAGGCCACGATCACCCCTTCCACCCGGCTCTCGGCCAGGGCCCGCACCGCCGCCAGCTCCCGCTCAGGGTCCGCGTTGGAGGTGGCCAGGAACAAGCGATAGCCGGCCTCCAGGGCGACCTCCTCCACGCCGCGGACGATCTCCGCCAGGAAGGGATCGGCCAGGGTGGTGATCACCAGGCCAACGATGCCGGTGCGGGCGGTGGCCAGGCTGCGGGCGGCGGCGTTGGGGACATACCCCATCCGCGCCGCCAGCCGGCGGATCCGCTCCGCCGTGCGGGGGTTGACCAGGGGGCTTCCCCGCAACGCCCGGGAGACCGTGGAGTGGGAGACGCCCGCCTTCCGGGCGATGTCCTTGATCGAGACCCGACGGGAGGCGCGACGGCCCATGGATTGCACACGTGTGCAATTTTTTCTAATAATATCTGGGGCGGCCGATTCTGTCAAGGGGTTGCAGCGTCCAGGCTTTCCGGTTCTCCAAGGGAGCCCGCTGCAAGAGGGTGAGGGAAAAGCCCGGAGGAGAAGCGATCTTTCGGTGCCGCGCGGACTACCCGTGCGGCGCGGGGGCCACCAGCACGCCCGGGTTCATGATCCCGGCCGGATCCAGGGCCGCCTTCACGCGCTGCAGGAGATCCAGTGCCAGGGGGCCATGCTCTGCGACCAGGAACGATTGGAAATCCCGTCCTGTTCCATGGTGATGGGTGATCGTCCCCCCGCACTCCAGAAACGCCTCCAGGGCCGTCCGCTGGAGATCCCGCCACGCCTCGCGCAGCGCTTCCCGGGATGGACGGGCGAAGAACGTAAAATACAGGGCGCATCCGTCTGGATAGCCATGCGTCACCCGACACATCACCCCACCGATCGGCGACCAGCGATCGATCCGCTGGATCAAGCGCTCCCGCACGGTCCGCACGGTTTCCTCCACCCGGGACCACGGCACAGCGGTCTCCACCGTATCCAGGAGCAGGCCGAAATCGATCATGACATCGCGCCAGTAAGGCTGTTCGAAGTAGGCCCGTTTCCACGTCTCCACGGCCTCGGGCGCTGGAATTCCCCCCGCCCGTTCGATCCATCGGAGGGCCGAGCGCCATTCGGCTTCCACCCGATGCGCGTCCTCGAGATCTTCGATCTCCAGGCTGATGTGAAGCAGGGCGCCCGGTTCCAGCGGATGACCGGCGAGGGCGGCGCTGATCGCTACCTCATATTCATCGAGCAGACGGAGGACGGCCGGTGTTAAGCCCGCCTGCAGAATCCGCCGCATGGCCTCCAGACCGGCCGAGAACTCCGGGAAACGAAAACCGCCCGCACCACCGCCTCCGTGATGAATCCGAACGCCCCCTCGCTCCCCACGACCCACGACCGCATATCCGGCCCCGAGGCCGAGGCGGGCACCTCCCGGGTCTCCAGAACCCCGCGGGGGGTGAGCATCCGCAGGCTTTCCACGCGATGCTCGATCCTTCCCCACGCGGTGGAGAAATGCCCCGCCGCCCGCGTCGCGATCCAGCCCCCCAGCGTCGACATCTGGAAGGACTGGGGATAATGCCGGAAGGCTAAGCCATGCGCCCGTAGCGCCTCCTCCAGATCCGGCCCGCGAATCCCCGCCTGCGCCCGAACCCGACGGCCGGAGGGATCAAGGAATCGAATTCGATTCATCCGGGCGAGATCCACCGAGAGGACCCCCTGGAAGCCAGGGGGAACAGCGGGCTCCACCCCGCCAACGACGGAGGTCCCGCCTCCATAGGGAATGAGCGCGATGGATCGGCGCTCGGCAACCTCCAGCAGGCGGAGGAGATCCGCTTCATCCTCTGGATAGGCCACCGCGTCGGGGAAACAGAGATCCTGCCCGGTCCGCAACCGCACCAGATCCCCGAAACTCCGCCCGGCTGCGTGCAGCGCCCGCTCATAATCCGTGGCCAGGAGGGCGCCCTGAAAACCCGGGATCTCCAGGGCGATCCGGGATGGAGGAATCTGAAGGGACTCCAGGGGAACGGGCGGCTGGTAATCCTTCGGGGAGACCCGCAGCCATGGCTCCACCGCTTTCAACCAGCGGGCGACCCGCTCCGTCGGGATCCCTTCCCCTTCATATCCCCAGCCGTTCCATTTCCGCAGGCGATCCGGCATGCCAGGCCCTCTGAGCTGGAGCTTCGCCCGTGTAAATGATCAACGAGTGAGGATATAGACCGCATCGGTAGGATTCGCTTCAGCGGCGATCTACAGGTTAAAGCGAAAGCCCTCCTACCGGTCTCCAGAGGAGGGGGGTGAAGGGCGGCCCCCGGCGGCTGACTCGAGTCGCCCCTCATGGGCCTTCGATCGGGAGGCCGGCAGAGGCCGATCTCCCGAAAGAAGCCTCCACCTCCAGGGCACTGGAAGGGGTCCAGAGCGGCTTCCGATCCTTCGCATCACGGATCGAGGATGGAGGACGGGCGGCCAGGCCAGCCATGTCCCTTTCCTTTCTTCTTCCCTTTCCGCGTATCCACCTGGACGTGAGGATGGGTGGTGATGCCCGAACGCGTAATCGAAGGGAAGGGATCGGATGGGCCGCCCGGCCCATACATGGGCTTCCGCCCAGAGATATTTCAAGAGCAAGGGGAAAACGCCCTCCTCCTCCACCCGGCGGGTGGAGACCGGGATGCGCACCGAGGTCAGCACCCCGAACCGGCCGTGGCGGGCCGCCCGTCGCACGTAATCGTGATCCTCGGCCAGCAATAGGGTTTCATCGAACCCCCCGATGGCCTCGTGGAGGGCGCGGCGGACCAGAATGCAGAACCCCGGCGCGCGGGGGGAGATCCATTGCAGCGCCAGCAGATATCCGTTGGCCACCTCGTGGAACACCCGATCCGTCGGCCGGGGGCTCAGGGGCTCCATCAAGCATGTGGCCACATCCAGACGCCGCGCCTCGATCTCCCGCATCGCCTTCTCCAGGAAATCCGGACGGGGGACCACATCCGCGTCCAGGAAGACCAGCCAGGTCCCCCGGGCGGCCCGCGCCCCCGCGTTCCGGCCGACGGCCGGGCGCCCACCGGGGACCACCCGAGCGCCCCAGGCCCGGGCGATCTCCGGCGTCCCATCCTCCGACCCCGCGTCGGCGACGATCACCTCCTCCGGCGGCTGTGTCTGACGGGCCAGGGCCTCGAGGAGCTGGGGGAGATACGCCGCTTCGTTCAGGGTTGGGATGATCACGCTGACCATCGGCCTCACCTCCCCGGCGGGTTCGAGCGTCACCCGGACGCCGCTCCTCCTTCCAGGATCCGGATGGCGAACCGGGAAAGCCGACGCCGGTCCAGGGGATCCAGGCGCTCCCACTGTTCCTGGAACCAGCGGATCTTCTCCAGCAACGCCTGGATCTGTTGCGGGGAAGGGCGGGTCAGGGCCACCAGGGCGGCGCTCAGCCCGGCCAGGGCGCCCAGATCCAGCCCCCGGCGGGCGGGAAGGGGTCGCCCTTCCGGGCCGGACGGCTCCAGCAGACGGAACACCAGCATCAGCCCGGCGGCCATGCGAGCCATCCCTTCAGCGACCGGCGCCCGCTCCGGCGTGGCGAGCAGCCAGCGTAGCAGCGCCCCGGGCTCCAGCCGGGCCTGCAGGGCGGCGACCTCCGCCTCGACGCGCGCCCGGACCCCCCGCCAGACCCCGGCGTCCCATACCGGGGTCAGGATTTGGGGCGCGCGGGCGGTGGGCCGGAAGACCACCCGGGGCCGGCCCGGCCCGGCCCGGCTTTCATAGCGCCGCTCCACCAGGCCAACGCGCTCCAGCATCGCCAGCATCTCATACGCTGTGGCCCGGCCGATTCGCAGGGCGCGGGCCACCACGGCGTAGTGAAGCGGCCGACGCCATCGGCGATACAACCGCAGGAAGGCGGCCAGGAACTCCCGCTGACGGCGGGTGAGGGCGCCCATCTCCTCAACCTCACGATGTTTCCGAAAATTCCAGAAAAATTTTATCCGCACTTCCCCCGCTTCGCCAAATCCCTCCGGGCGGGTGGATCGCGCGCACAGCCGGGAGGTCGCCCGGCGGAAGCCCGCGTGGCCATGGGTCGCCGCGTTGTGGTAAATTTAGGCATGTTGAAAATCAACGCGGGGGCGAAGAGGATGGAGGACTTCCTGGAGGCAACCCGGGGGATCCGGCCGGGGGATCGGGGGACGGTGGAGCAGGCGCTGCGGGTGCTGATGGGAAAGGAGGCGCCCCGGGGCCTGGCCCGCGTGTGGCCCTTCCTGGGCCCAGCCTTCGTGGCCAGCGTCGCCTATATGGATCCGGGGAACTTCGCCACCAACATCCAGGGGGGCGCGCGCTTCGGCTACCTGCTCCTCTGGGTGATTTTCCTCAGCAATGGGATGGCGATGTTCCTCCAGGCTCTCTCCGCCAAGCTGGGCATCGCCACCGGGCGGAACCTGGCGGAGCTCTGCCGGGAGCACTTCCCACCGGCCCTCTCTTTTCTCCTGTGGGTCCTGATGGAGCTGGTCGCCATGGCCACCGACCTGGCGGAGTTCGTGGGCGCCGCGGTGGGCTTCCATCTGCTCCTGAGGCTCCCTTTGTGGGCCGGCGCGTTGCTCACCGCCCTGGCGGCCTTCGCCATCCTGGACCTGGAGCGCCATGGCTTCCGCCCCCTGGAGGGGGTGATCACCGCGCTGATCGGCGTGGTCTCCCTCGGGTATGTGGTGGAGATCCTCATCGTCCGCCCGGATGGGCGGGAGGTCCTCCACGCGTTCGTGCCGCCGCGGTTCGCCGGGCCGGAGAGCGTCCTGCTGGCGGTGGGGATCCTGGGGGCCACGGTGATGCCCCACGCGCTTTTCCTTCACTCCGCCCTCACCCAGGATCGCATTGTGGTCCGTGATCCAGCCCTGCGGCGCCGCCTCTTCCAGTTCGAGCAGATCGATGTGGCCCTCGCCATGGGGATCGCCGGCCTGATCAACGCGGCGATGCTGATGATGGCTGCGGCTACCTTCCACGCCCGGGGCCTTTCGGAGATCGGCACCCTGGAGGAAGCCTATCGCACCCTCCACCCCTTGTTTGGACCGGTGGCCGGTGGAGCTTTCGCCCTCGCCCTGCTGGCCTCCGGCCTCTCCTCGTCCACCGTGGGGACCATGTCCGGGCAGATCATCATGCAGGGCTTCCTGCGCCGTCGCATCCCGGTGGGGGTGCGACGGCTGGTGACGATGCTGCCTTCCCTGGTGGTCATCGGGCTGGGGTGGGATCCCACCCGCACGCTGGTCATCAGCCAGGTGGTACTGAGCTTCGGGCTGCCTTTTGCCGTGTTCCCGCTGATCTTCTTTACTGCGCGGCGGGATCTGATGGGAGATCTGGCCAACCGGCCGCTGACCACCCTCCTCGCCCTGGGGATGGGGACCCTCGTCGTCGGGCTGAACGGTTACCTGCTCTATGCGCTGATCCGCGGATGAAGGGCCTGCGGCGGCCCAGGAGGAGGGGCCTTCGGAGATGCGCCCGGATGTGCGCCGATCCGAAGAAGGCACAACATGGGGGTAGAGGCGCTGCGGCGCTGCGCACTTGCTTCGACGAATTGCCGAAATCGATTTCGGCTTGCGATTCGGGCCGCGGCCTGTGCCCCGCGAAATCCAGAAGGCCGATCATTTCCAACGCCTAAGGCCCTTATCGCCCGAAAGGAGAGGGGGTGGGCGGGTTTCCTGAGCGGTTGGGGTCTCCGTTTTCGGAGGAAGGCGGAACCAGCGGGAGCGTGAACACGAACAGGGCGCCGCCTCCGGGTCGATCCTCCACCCAAATCCGGCCGCCGTGGGCCTCCACGGTGAGCTTGCAGAAGGCCAGGCCCAGACCGAACCCGCGCCCCCGGACCATCCCGGTCACGAAGGGCTGGAAGAGACGTTCCCGCAGCTCCGGCGGCACCCCGGGCCCGGAGTCGGCGACTTCCACGCGCACCGTCCTCGCATCCTCCGCCGCCGCCCGGATCCAGATCGTCCCGCCTGACGGCGTGAACTTGATGGCGTTGTCCATCAGGTTCTGAAACACCCGCAAGACCAGCATCTCATCCCCGTGCACCAGCGGGAGATCGGAGGGCATCTCCACCTGCACCTCCAGGTCCTTCTCGCGGATCAGGATGGAGAGCTCCTTTAGGATCCGGGCCACCAGCTCCCTCAGGGAGAGCGGGCGTGGCTGGAGGATCGCCTGCCCGGATTGCAGCCGGCGCAGGTCGAGGATGGTGTTCACCATGCGCAGCATGCGCCCCACGTTGTCCCGGGCGATGCTCAGGACATCCCGTTGCTCCGGCAGCAACGGCCCTACGCTCTCGCTCAGCAGGAAGTCCAGGGCGGTCTGGATGGAGGCCGCGGGGTTGCGCAGGTCGTGGACGATCATGTGGAAGAATTCCTCGCGCAGGCGCTCCAGCTCCCGCAGCGGCGTGATGTCGTAGATCCAAAGGAGCCAGCCCGTGATGGAGGAACCCTCGGCGATAGGGACCCCGTGGACCCGCAGGGCGTAGGGGCCGGCCTCCAGCTCCACGGCGGGGCGGCTTTCCGGGCTCCGGCGCCACGCCCGCAGGTAGCGCACCAGCCCCCGTGCCAGCTCGGGCCGCCGCCCTTTCAGATCGCAGAGCAAATCGCTCACCGAACGTCCCACCCAGGAGGACGGCTCTCCGTCCAGGGAGAGCAGGCGGACCGCCGCCCGGTTGATCTCCATCACCTCCCCTCCCGCCCGGATGAGGAGGATGCCGTCCACCGCCGCGTCGATGAGCGCGCGCAGCCGGCTGCGCTCCGTCCGGAGGTCCTCCAGCAGCCGGGCGTTCTCCAGGGCCACCGCGGCGTGGTTGGCGATGGCCTGGCTTAAGGCGATCTGGTTCGGGGAGAAGGATGACTCCCCCACCGGATCCCAGACTTCCGCCAGGCCCAGCACCCGCGCCCCCACCGCCAGCGGCAGGATCATGAGGCGCCTCACCCCCAGCCGGGCCAGGGTCTCCCGGTCCTCCGCCGACAGCAATCGTTCCGCCTCCGGATCCGCGAGCCGGAGGGCGATCGGCCTGCGCTCCCGAAGCACGGAGATCCGCACGGCCAGGGGGTCCCCCCGGGTTCCTTCCGGCCAGCCCGGCGGCCCTTTCCGGGCGGCATCCGGGGCCCTGAACTCCATCAGGGTCTCCAGGGTTCCGGATTCCGGCCGATACCGGTAAAAGCGCGCATAGGCCCCGCCGGTGATGTCGCAGAGGAAGCGGCCCAGCAGGGTCAGCACCGGACCAACCTCCTGGGCGGCCAGCAGGTTCGCGCTGGCCTCGTAGAGCAGGGAGATCTCCCGAACCTGCTCGGCTATCCGCTCGACCAGAGCCGCCCGCTCCACCGCTAGAGCCAAGTGATCGGCCAGCGCCTGGAGCATCCGGATTTCTTCATCGGTGAACATATGCGGCTGGGGATCGTGCAGGCTGAGGACACCCACCGGATGAGCGCCTGCGCGCAATGGGACGCCGATCCAGGCCCGCATCCTATCAAGCGGCAAGGGGAGCTCCCGCTCCGGAGCTTCCAGTCGGAGATCGCCATAAGCGAGGAGGCGTGCCTCCGCGAAGACCTGCCCGGCCAGCCCCTCGCCCGGACGACACTCCGCGAGGAGGGCCTGGACCTCGGGGGGCAATCCGACCGCCGCGCGCAGGCGCAGACAGCCCGGCCCGTCCTCCCAGAGGTAGACTTCCCCCATGCGCAGGCCGATAGCCGTGCAGGCGTGCTCCAGGCCGGCGCGCAGGATCCCCTCCAGGTCTTCGGCTCGCAGGATGGCAGCGGCCATCTGGTGGAGCGCCGCCTCATAGCGGGCGCGCCGCTGGGTCTCCTCGAACAGGTAGGCGCTGGCCAGGGCCTGGGCGGCGGCGTTGGCGAAGGCCTGGCCCATGAACAGCTCCTCCGTCGTCAGCGCGCGGATGGTGTCCCAGTAAACCGTGAGCACTCCGCGGAAGGGGAACTGGTCGGCCGTCATGGCGGGGGCCCAGAGCGGGAAGACGACGTAAGCGCGGAATCCCTCCTGGAGCAGCCGCTCGCGAACGGCCTGGGTGCGCGGATCGGTCTGAACGTCTGAGACATGGATCACCGTGGGGATTTCAATGGCCCGGACCCCAGGGACGCGACGGTAGCTCTCCAGGAGCCATTGAACGTAGTCCGGCGAAAGCCCATCCGCCCCGGCGCAGGCCACCTGCTCCCGGATGGGCTCGTAGAACCAGACGCCCGCGCGGTCGCCGCCGAGCAGCCGTTTGGCGCCCCGGAGGATCGTCCGCACCCGCTCGGGGAACTCCGGCGGAGCGCTGAGGATCTCCTGGAGCGCTCCCGCCATCGCCTCCCACAGCCAGGTCTCCCGCCGCCGGCGCAGGGCGATGCCCACGGCGTCCGCCAGGGTCTCCGCCAGACGGAGGGTGTCCTCATCGGGATGGCGTGGGGCATCGTAATACAGCATCAGCTTGCCTAAGGTCTGCCCCTCGCTCCGGATGGGGACGAAGGCCAGGGCCCGGATGCCTTCCCGAAGCACGGCCTCCCGAACCTCCCCCAGCTCCGGGGATTGGGCGGCGTCCGGGACCCAGAGGATGCGGGGGTTCGGATCCGAGGGGTCCCAGGGCCAGTGCCCCTCGACGGCGCGGCGGTAGTCCTCCGAGAGGTTCTCCCAGGCCTTGAACCGCGCGACGCCATCCGGATCCCGCACCAGCACCGCCGCCCGATCCGCCCCCAGCACCTCACGCACGCCCCGAAGGGTCAGCGCGTAGAGGCGCTCCAGATCCGCGGCGCGGAAGATCTCCTGGGAGATCCCCTGGAGCAGCTGGAGTTGCCGGGCGTAGCGCTGGGCCCGGGCCTCCGCGGCCCGTCGCTCCGCGTTGCTCCAGACCAGGGCGATGAGATCCGCCATCTCCGCGGCGAAGGCGACCTCATCGGCGGTCCAGAGGCGGGTCTCCCCGACGTGCTCGTGGCAGATCACCCCCACCACCTGCCCGCCCTGGCGGATGGGCGCGTCCAGCATCGAGCGGATGTTCCGAGGCGCCATGTAGCGCTCCCGCAGCTCGGAGGTTCGTGGATCGCTCCAGGCGTCCGAGGCGTCGATGGCGCGCCCCTCCTCCAGGGCCCGGAAATATGTGGGGAACTCGTCCGCGCGCAGATCCGCCTCCTTCCCCGTCCGCCCCTCTGGCCACTCCACATGGATCAGACAGGACAGGCGGCCGGTGGCCAGGTCCAGCCGCCAGATGTTCACCCGATGGACCTGCAGGGTCTCCGCGGCCGTCCAGGCGATCCGGGCCATGGCCTCCTCGAGCTCCCCGTTCTGGATCCGGGGATCCCGGGCCAGGCGCAGCAGCGCCTCCTGCTGACGAGCGCGCCGGAGAGCCTGGCGCCGGTGTTCCGTGATCTCGCTGGCTCGAACCAGCCACCCCTCAGGCTCCCCTTGAGAAGGGATCGCATGGATGGAAAAGAGGAACCAGCGCTCCTGAGCCGGATGGCGGAGCTCTGCGATCCTTTCCCCGCCTTCATCGACCGCCGCTCGCCATACATCCCGTAGCTCCGGCCACGCCCAGAGCAGGTCCTCCGCCGGCGCGCCGAGGCATTCGGTCGGGAGACGTCCCAGCAGCTCGGCCATCCGGGAGTTGAGGTCGAGCACCCGACCCTGCGGGTCCAGCACCATCATCCCTTCGGACATCCCCTCGATGAGCAGGCCCCGGGCGAGGGGGATGGGGCGGAGGCGCGGGAGGGCCTGGAAGATCAGGCCCAGCAACACGGTGGCCAGCCCCAGCGCGATCGCCGGCGCCCCTCGCCATGCCGTGGGGAGCTGCGCATACGAAGGATCGTGCAGGGCCATGAAGACGCTGACCATGACCAGGGCGACGGCGAGCAGGAATCCGGCGAGGACCCGGAACGCGACCCGGTAAGCGTGGATCAGGGTTGGAAGCAGGAGGATCACCGCGCCGAGGAAAGCCAGAAGGGCGAACAGGGTGTGCACCCAGAACCAGGGCCCATAAGAGACCACGAGGGAGCCATCCGGGCGGACGGCTAAGGTAGACCAGACGAGGTGATGCGCATCGTTGGTGAAGGCCAGCAGAACAGTCAGGACCGGGATGAGCAGGACGCTGATCCGATGCCAGGGCCGCGCGCGGAGGCCGGAATATCGGAGGGCGCCCAGGAGGAAGAAAGGAGCGATCCCCGCCACCCCCAGCGCCTGAACCTGAAATCCCAGGATGCGCAGTTCGGGATCGGGCGCGCCGATGATCAGACCCTCGCTCCAGGTCCAGAGGGCCAGGGCGAGGAGGGCCAGCGCCCACAGACGCGCCTCCGAGGAGCGGGAGCGCCGCACGCCCCGGTAGGTCAGGAGCAGGCCGATCCACCCGAGGAGGACACCCAGAACCCACGCCATTCGAAAGGCGCTCCTCCGAAGCCCTGGCGGAATCCCTCCATCTTCCTCAGAACCCTTTTCTTTCGTTCGTTAGGATAAGGCAACCTTGGGGCTGTGTCAAGGAGAAATAAGGGGTATACTGAACATCCACCTCGCGTAGCGGAACGGAGAGGCGGTGCGGTGGAGGATCTCACCCCCATCCGGCGTCAGTATCTGGATCTGAAACGCCAGCATCCGGACGCCATCCTGTTTTTCCGGCTCGGCGATTTCTACGAGACCTTCGATGCGGATGCGGAGATCGTGGCCCGGGAGCTGGATCTGGTGCTCACCTCCCGGCCGGTTGGGAAGGGGCAACGGGTGCCCCTGGCCGGCGTCCCGGCTCATGCCCTGGAGGCTTACCTCGCCCGGCTGGTGGAGCGGGGCTACCGGGTGGCCATCGCGGAGCAGGTCGGCGAACCGGTGAACGGCCTGATGCCCCGCCGCGTGGTCCGGGTGGTGACCCCGGGCACCGCCCTGGAGCCGACGTTGCTGGAGGAGCGGGCGCCGAGCTATCTGGCGGCGTGGGTCGAGGAGGCGGAGGGGATCGGCCTGGCCTATTGCGATGTGAGCACAGGGCAGTTCGCGGCCACTCAGTGGACGGGCCCGGAGGCCCGGCGGGAGGCAGAGGCCGAGTGGCTGCGCCTCTCTCCCCGGGAATGTCTGTATCCCGCGACGCCGGGGGAGCCCGCCGCGCCGCCGTTGCCCTCAGCCGGAGAGATCGCCTGCGCCTTCACGCCGTTCCCGGCTCATCGCTTCGCGCTCGGGGCGGCGCGCACCGCGTTGCTGGAGCACTTCCGGGTGGCCTCGCTGCACGCCTTCGGCCTGGAGGATCAACCCTTCGCCCTCCGGGCCGCGGGGGCGATCCTTCAGTATCTCCAGGAGACCCGTCCGGAGGCGCTTTCGCTGCTGGTCTCCCTCGAGACCTATTCCACCGCCCGCTATATGCTCCTGGACCCGGCCACCCGGCGGAACCTGGAGCTGCTGGAAGGCGCCTCGGGGGGCGGCCGGCGGGGATCCCTCCTTTCGGTCCTGGATTTCACCCGCACGCCGATGGGGGGACGACTGTTGCGGACCTGGCTCTCGCAACCCCTGCGGGATCGGGCCGCCATCGAGGCCCGTCTGGATCAGGTGGAGGCCTTCGTCGAGGACCCCATCGCCCGGGATCGGCTGGCGGCGCACCTGCGCGGGTTCCCCGATCTGGAGCGCCTGGCCGGGCGGATCGGGAGCGGGCTCGCCTCCCCTCGAGATCTGGCGGCGTTGCGCCGGGCCCTCACCGCGTTGCCGGAGATCCAGGGCCTCCTCCGCCGGATGGATGGCCCGCACGCCGGGGCCGTTCGACCTCTGGCCGACCGCCTGGAGCCCCTTCCGGAGCTCCCCGAGCAGCTGAACCGGGCCCTGGTGGACGATCCGCCGGCGACGCTTGCGGAGGGCGGGGTGATCCGTCCCGGGTTCTCCGAGGAGCTGGACCGCTGGCGGTCCATCGCCCGGGAGGCCCAGGCGTGGCTGGCGGAGCTGGAGCAACGGGAGCGGGAGCGGACCGGCATCCGGTCCCTCAAGGTCGGCTACAACAAGGTGTTCGGGTATTACATCGAGGTCTCGAAGTCGGCGGCCCGTTCGGTGCCTTCGGACTACATCCGCAAGCAGACGCTGGTCAACGTCGAGCGGTTCATCACGCCGGAGTTGAAGGAATATGAGACGCAGGTCCTGAACGCCGCGGCCCGCCAGGCGGAGCTGGAGGCCGAGCTGTTTCGGGATCTCTGCCGCCGGATTGGGGAGGAGCTCCCTCGCCTGCGCGCCGTCGCCCAGGCCCTGGCCCACCTGGATGCGGTGGCCGGTCTGGCGGAGGCCGCCGCCCGGCATCGCTACGTCCGCCCCGAGCTGACCGAGGAGGACGTCCTGGAGATCCGGGGCGGACGGCACCCGGTGGTGGAGCAGGCCCTGGCCGGGCGCTTCGTCCCCAACGACGTCGTGCTGGACGCGGAGGGTCGCATCCTGATCCTGACCGGCCCGAACATGGCCGGCAAGAGCACCCTGCTGCGCCAGGTGGCCCTGATCGTGTTGATGGCCCAGGTGGGCTCCTTTGTGCCCGCGGATCGGGTCCGGTTGCGGCCGGTGGATCGGATCTTCACCCGCATTGGGGCCCACGATGAGCTGGCGGCAGGCCGTTCGACGTTCATGGTCGAGATGAACGAGACAGCCTATATCCTGCATCAGGCCACGTCGGACAGCCTGGTGGTTCTGGATGAGATCGGGCGGGGGACCAGCACGTATGATGGGCTGGCCATCGCCTGGGCGGTGGCGGAGCATCTGCACAACCATCCGAAGCGGCGGCCCAAGGTGCTGTTCGCCACGCATTATCATGAGCTGACCGCCCTGGCGGCGTATCTCCCTCGGGTTCGGAACGCGCACATGGCGGTGGCGGAGGTGGAGGGCCGCATCGTCTTCCTGTATCAGGTGCGGCCCGGCGGCGCGGATCGGAGCTACGGGATCCACGTGGCGGAGCTGGCGGGGTTGCCCCGGCCGGTGATCCGGCGGGCGCGGGAGCTGTTACGCCGGCTGGAGCGCGGGGAACCGGCCGTTCAGCGCAAGGCGCCCCCTGCTGCGCCCCTGCCCCTCTTCGCGGAGCATCCCGCGGTCCAGGCCCTGCGGAACCTGGACCCGGATTCCCTTTCCCCGCTGGAGGCGCTCCACAAACTGTATGAGCTGAAAGGGATGGTGGAGGGATCCCCTCGCGCGGGCCCCTCGGGAGAAGGGGGGTCGGAAGGAGGTTTGGGATGAGCAAGGTGCGGGTGCCGCGGCGTCGCATCTCCTATCGGGATCACGGGGTGGTCATCGAGATCGCCCCTGACTATCAGCAGCTGGCGGAGCAGGCCGACGCCACCATCCGCCGGATCCTGGCGGATTATCCGCGGGCCGCTCGCCTCTATGAGCGCATCGTCCGGGATCCGCGGGCCTCGGCGTGCTGGGATCTTTCGAACTACATGGCCGTTTACAAGCTCAACTACAACGACCACGGGCCGGTCCACGCCCGGGTGGCCACGGCCGCGGCGATGCAGATGATGCAGCTGCTGGTGCGCCACGAGGTTCCCATGGATGTCGTGACGTCGGGGGCGGGAGAGCTGGACGACGCCTTCCTGGTGGTGATGGCGGCGGAGATGTTGCACGACATCGGGAACATGGTGCATCGGGTCGGGCACATCGAATATGGAGTGTTCCTGGCCGCCCAGCTGCTCTCCCGCTGGCTACCGGAGATCTACCCGGATCCTGAGCAGGAGCAGCTGATCGCCGGGTTCATCCTCTCGTGCATCGCCAGCCACGACGGCTCCCCGCCGCCGCTGACGGTGGAGGCTTCGGTGGTGGCCATCGCCGACGGCACGGACATGACCAAGGGACGGGGGCGGGCGGCCTTCGATCTGGGGAAGGTGGACATCCACTCGGTGTCCGCGTTGGCCGTGGATGCGGTGGAGATCCGGGACGGAGGGGATCTGCCCATCGAGATCGCGGTCTACCTGAGCAACTCGGCGGGGATCTTCCAGGTTCAGGAGATCCTGGCCCGCAAGGTGGTGGTGACGCCGTTGAAGGATCGAGTGCGGATCGTGGTGTGCGCCCGCCCCGAGACGCCGCTGGTCGATCAGCGGATCATCCAGAAGGTGGTCTTTGAGAACGGTCGCTTTCAGGTGGCCCAGGACTGAATCGGGAGTCAGGTGTTCGGAGTTATCGGGGCGGCTTTCGCTGCGACCCTTGCGCCATCGAAGGCGGAGGTTCGGGGCTGAAGCCCTTCCTACAGAAACCGCCTTTTTGTGGGAACAGCTTCAGCCGCGATCCTCTGCTCACACCCAGCCCTCGCCGCGCCCCGAATCCTCGAGGGAGATCAGCTCCTCGGGGAAGGGGAGGAGGAAAGCCTGCTGGCGGAGATACGGCTCATCGAAGCGGACGGTCCATGAGCGCAGCAAGGCCAGCGGCGTGCTCAGGGGCAGCCGCCGCGCCCGGTAGGCGGCCACGATCTCCAGGAAGTGAGCCTTCTCCGCCCGGCTCAGGCGATCGGAGAAATATCCGAAAGCGTGCAAGAGGGCGTTGACCACCGTGGGCCGGCGGGGCGGATGACGCAGGGCGGCGCGGAAGGCGGCCGCGTAACGGGCGCGCACGGTCTCCAGGGGCGCCCGCTCCGGGTTGGCGACGATCCGACCCAGCTCCCCAAGGCGCCTGGGGTTGTAGGCCATAAGCAGCAGCTTATAGCGGGTGTGAAAGGCCACGAGCTCCCTCATCCCACCCTCTTCCAGGATCTCGCGCAGCGCGGCGAAGGCGAAGATGGCCGTGAAGAAGTGCTCCCGAATGCTGCGGTTGGTGAGACGCCCTTCGTCCTCCACCGGCAGATCTCCGAACCGCTCCAGCACCGCCTCGGCGAACAGCCCGGCCCGCAGGCCGGGTCCCCGCATTCCATCCGCCGTGTAAACCGTGGCGTCCTTGACGGCGCATGAGGGGGAGCGGTTCTTGAGGAGAAAGCCGTCCACCGGAGGCAGGCGGTCCAGGAAGGCCCGGGCAAAGCGTTGCATGGCCTCGGTGAGATCCTTTCCGGTGTCCGGCTGCATCAGGCGCACGGTCCCCTTTTCCTGCACCAGCCGCACCGGCGGCCGGGGCGTCCCCAGGCCGATCTCCATCTCCGGACAGACGGGGATGAACTCCACATAACGCCCTAAGGCCTCCACCACGTGGTTGGGGATGAGGCTCCCATCATACCGGCAGGCGGCAAATCCCAGGCAGGCGCTGACGACCACGCGCGGGCGAGGGAAGCCCATTGCTTCCTCCTCTCAAAGCTCCAGGATATCCGGAGGCGCCTCCGCCTCCACGGCCTCCAGAATGCGCCGGGCGGCCTCCTCAGGGTCCATGGCGCCCTTCGGGGGACCGCCGAAAGGCGCCCAGATGCCAGTGGCCACCGCTGGCAGGCGGACCAGCATCAGGCGCACCCCACGCAGTTCCCGACGCGCGACTGTGAGCAAGCCCTCCAGGGCCCACTTTGAGGCCGCATAGGCCCCCAGGCCCGGAAGGGCGATCCGCTGGGGGTAAGCGCCGAGGAACACTCCCCGCGCGCCCGCTCCCCATCGGGCGTGTTTCAAGGCGAGGAAAGCGCCCCACAGGTTGGCCGTGAACGTCCGCTCCCACGCCTCGCGATCGGTCTGCGCGAGGGGGGCGGGGAAGACGGCCCCGGCGGCGTAAAACAGCCGATCCACCGGGCCGATCTCCGCCAGGAAAGCCTGAACGGCGGTCTCGTCGGAGAGATCCATCGCCTCCGCCTCGGCCCCCAGGGTCTCGGCCAGCTCGAAGAGGGCGGCCTCGTTGCGCCCGGTAAGCCAGAGCCGGCCCCGACCCTGCAGGGCCTGCGCCAGCGCCCGTCCGATGCCGCCTGTGGCTCCGAAGATCACGATCTCCATGATCTCCCTCCTTATGATGACCTCCGATGGGTCCAGAACAGGAGCAGTGTATGGCCAAGGGCGACCGCCCAGAGGCTGATGTCAGCAAATCCGGCAAGGGCAGCGCCTCCGAGCAGGAGGTTCAGGGCAAGCATCCCTGCTCGCACTGCTTGCCCTTCTGAGCGGAAGAGTCGCAACGTCACAGCGAACAGACCTCCCAACAGCATGGGGACTCGCCATTCGGTAAGGCCACACCAGACGCCGAAGGTGACGGCCAGCGCCTTTCCGCCCCGGAATCGCAACCAGGGGGTGAAGGCGTGGCCCAGGGGCGCGGCCAGGGCAGGGGGGACCAGGGCCCATTCGGAGAGGCCCCCGATCCACCGGGCCAGCGCGATGGGCGCCGCGCCTTTGAGGAACTCCAGCAGCAGCGCGGGCAGAAACCACCTCCATCCTCCAGCCCGCAGCACGTTCATCGCCCCTGGGTTCCCGTCGCCGAAGGATCGGATCTCCACGCCCATCCCCCACCGTCCAATGACCCACGCCAGGGGGAGGGCGCCCATCCCCCCCGCGATCAGGGTCCACAGTCCGATCCGAAGCCCAAGATCCATTTCTTCAACCTCTTCTAATCCGAGGGGGTGCGCAGAGGGCGGAACTCCGCCTGACGGATCCGCCGCTCCATCACAGGATCGAGCGCCAGCGTCCAGCCGCTGGCTACCAAGAGGTTGGTCAGGGCGAAGAAGACCATTTCCTCCAGGGGGAGTCCAGCGAGTCCCAGGCCGACAGTGAATTCAGGCCGGATGAACCAGATGCCGGCCTGGATAGCAATCCCATCGGCCAGCCACAGCCACAGGGTGGGTCCGGCCCAGCGGCGGGCTAGCACCTCTCGCGCCGCCCACAGTCGGTCCCCGCCCACCGCCACCTGGAGGGCCAGCGGCGGCAGCCCCCATGCCATGATCCGGCTGAGGTAGGCTCCTTGCTGCAGGCCGCTGATCCATACCCCGAGGGTGCTGATCTCCAGCGCGGCCATGGCGAGGAGAAGTCCCCATCGGCCCTTGCCGCCCGCTGTTTCCGGTGGGGGCGGCTTTGGGCCTTCCACCATCGCCCACAGACACACCAGGATCGGCTGGAGCACGAAGAACAGATACTCTTCCAGCGGCACCCAGCCCAGCGTGATCCCCAGGACCCGCTGAGGGTCATAGCCCCAAACCCCTATGGCCACCAGGTGATTGTCCCATGGTGTGGTGTAGAGGATGGCGATGAGGCTAAGGGCCGCCATGGCCATCCATGCTCGCCGCTCTGTCGGACGCCGGCGCGCAAGGGCTCCCAGGACGAGAATCGGGACCCCTAAAAACAGAGCGAGAAATCCCAGGTAGGTCATCGCAGTCTCCGCCATTCCTCAAACTTCAACGAACCCTTCGGCCTTTCCATGGGATCCCGCGGCCGCTCCAGCGGCGGGCCAAGCCCCACAAGGCGCTTCCGGCAAGGAGGGCTGCGCCCAGCGGGGCCAACCCGGCCGCGGCCGGCCATCCCCATCGCCGGGCCCATGGATAGGCTCCCAGTCCGGTCAAAGCCCAGCGGAGGAGCCCTGCCTCAAGGCGCCCTCGTCCTATCTCGCCCAGCGGGAAGGCCATCCCTGCGGTCAGCAACACTGGGACCCATGGGCGCATGGCCTGCGCCTCCATCACCCCCGAGGCCCAGCGCCCCATCCGGTGGATCCACGCTCGAAGATCTCCATCCGTTCGCACCCGCACGACATCGCGTCCGTCCACCAGGGCGATGCGATAGCCGAGGGAGCGCAGCCGTTGCCCGAAAGCCAGATCCTCCAGCATCCGGTCCCGCACCGCGGCGAACCCTCCGCTGGCGAAGTAGACGGCGCGTGGGATCAGGAGATACTGGCCGTTGAGCAGCCCGTCGAAGCGACGCAGGCCGGCGAAGAGCCCGGCGAAGGCCACGGCGAGGACGGCTGCCTCCCAGATGTGCTCGGTCTCCAGATCCGGGAAGAGGGTCAGAGCGTCCACCTGATGTTGGAGCGCCCAGGCCATAGCCCTCGCGGCGCTGTCGGGGGCATGCCAGGTGTCGGCGTCGGTGAAGAGCAACCATTCCCCGGATGTCGCCTCCGCGCCTCGGTGGGCGGCGAAGGGCTTGCCCAGCCAGCCCGGCGGGCGCGGGCCTGCACGGAGCACGGTCACCTCAAAGGCCGCGGCTACTTCTGCTGTCTCATCCTCCGACTCATCGTCCACCACGAGGATCTCCAGGGGGCCCGGATAACGCAGGCCGCGCAGGGAGGGCAGCAGCCGACGCAGGTTCTTGGCCTCGTTGCGCGCCGGCACGATGATCGAGAGGGCAGGCAGATGTCCCGGTGGAGGCGGAAGGGTCAGCCGCGGCAGACGGCCCGCTCGGGCGAAGGCCCACCCAGAAAGGAGGGCGGCTGCGAGCTCGGGGATAGGCAGAGCACCAAGGGAAGGTCGGCGCATTCACCACCTCCGTCGGACGCGCACGAGGAGTCCGGGCGCGGGCTCCAGCGTGGCCCCCATCCGCGGCCGCGGGGAGGAGAACGCCGGCTCGAAGGCCGCTCGTTGGAGCATCCGCGCCACCACCAGCCCCCACTCCAGCCGCGCCAGCGAGGCGCCGATGCAGGTATGCGGCCCCGCCCCGAAAGGCAGAAACTGCGGCCCCATCCCTTCCCCTCGGAACCGCTCGGGGCGGAAGGCGTGAGGTTCCGCCCACAGGCCCGGGTGGCGATGGAGCGTGTAGAGGGAGACCATCACTCGAACGCCGGCGGGGATCGTCCATCCCTCCAGCGTGCAGGAGGCCGTCGCCCGCCGGTTGAGGACGGGGATCGGCGGATATAGGCGCAGGGCTTCCCAGCCGATCCCCTCCAGCTCCTCCAGGCCGCGCAGGGCCTCCGGGCTTGGCGTTCCCCAGCCCAGCCGCGCGTCCACGGCTGCTCGGGCTCGCTCCTGAACCTCCGGGTGGGCGGCCAGGAGGATCATTGTCCACGCCAGCCAGGCGGCCACCGTGTCGTGACCGGCGATCAGCATGGTAAGCATTTGATCTCGCACCCGCTCTTCATCGCCCCCGAAGGCTTCGATCCACGCATCCAGGAGAGTTCCTTCTTTCGGGTGTGCCCGGCGCTTGCGAATGTGATCCCGGATCGTCTGTTCCAGCTCCTGAAGGGACCCTTCCAGGCCGGGTCGGAAAAGGGCAGGATGGAGGAGCCAGAGCCCCGGGGAGATATACGCCTGGGCGGCCCGTAGCAGCGGGAGCAGCCGCGGCGCCTCCGTCGGCCCGGGGATTCCGAACAGGGCTTCAAGGAGGACCTCCAGGGCCAGCGTCCGCATGGCCTTGACGATCTCCACCTGCGCCCCGTCGGCCCAGGCTTCGATCTGTCGGTCCGCGGCGCGGACCATGGTGGGGGCGAAGCGCTCCAGCGCCGCCGGCCGGAAGAAGGGCGCGGCGATCCGACGTAGAGCGGCGTGCTCCGCCCCATCCATCACCAATATCCCGGTTCGGAACAGGCGCACCACCGGGTCCGGCTCCACCCGGGAGCGCAAGGAGGGGACTGCTTCCACCAGGGCCGCGCGGATGGAGGCGGGGCCGGCGGCCACCACGGCCCGGAAGCCCGGCACCTCCAGCCGGAATACGTCCCCGGCCCCCGCGCGCAGCGGCTCCAGGGCATCCAGCCATGTGCCGCCGCGCAGTCGCACGGCGAGGGCGCGCAGCCGGCTTTCCACTGAGGGGATGGGCGGCGCACGGCCATCGGTCTTCTTTTTCATCGTCGTCGCGCCTCCCGGAAGATCACCCGCGCCTGAGCCGCTGCCCTTTCCGGCACCCAGGGCGCTGGATAATCAACTCCAATGCGACAGCCTGCGGCCCGCTGGATCTCGGGAGGCATCTCCCAGGGGGCGTGCACATATTCGTCCGGGACGTCCGCCAGCTCCGGCACCCAGCGCCGGATGTAGGCGCCGTGCGGGTCGCTGCGTCGGGATTGGGCCGCGGGCTGGAAGATGCGCACGTAAGGCGCGGTGTCCACCCCGACCCCTGCGGCCCACTGCCAGTTTCCCCCGTTGATGGCCGGGTCGCCGTCGAGAAGGTGTGCCATGAACCACCGTTCTCCCCATCGCCAGTCGATGAGCAGATGCTTGGCGAGGAACGCAGCAGCGACCATCCGCACCCGATTGGGCATCCATCCGGTCGCCCGCAGCTGACGCATCCCGGCGTCCACCAGGGGATAGCCGGTGCGTCCCTCCGCCCAGGCCGCAAAGCCCTCCGGATCCGCCCGCCATGGGAGGCGTTCGCCGAAGGGAAACAGGCTCCGCCGGCGCAGCGCCGGCTCATGGGCGAACAGCACGTAAAAGAAATCTCGCCAGATCAGCTCCCTCAGCCATACCTGAGCGCTCCGCTGGCCCTCCGCATCGGGGGCGTTCGCCATGGCCGCAATGGCGGCCGCTGCGGCGGTGCGCGGAGAGAGCATCCCAAACCGGAAGTAAGGGGAGAGCCGGGCCGTCCCCTCGCGGTCTAATCGATCCCGCTCCCGGGCATAGCGGTAGATCGGCGCCTCGGGCCCTTCCGTGAAGGCGCGCAGCCGCCGCAGCGCCTCTGCCTCTCCCGGAGGGAACTCCGCCTCTTGCGCGATCATCCTCGCTTCCCATCCCTCGACGTGGAGGAGAGAGAACAATCCGATGGGTGTGGCCAAGGGCCGCTCCGGCGGAGGCAGGGGCGCGGGAACGGGGAATGCTTCCCAGACGCGACGGAAGGCCCCGAACACCCGATAGGCGCCCCCGTCGGCGCGGACCAAGGACTCAGGAGGATGGATGGTCGGATGGCCCACCAGGCGCAGGGGAAGCGAACGGGCCACGAACGCATCCCGACGCCGGGCGTAAGGGGTGAGATCCCGCTCCGCGAAGATCGCCGAGGCGCCGGTTTCGGCCATCAGGGCCTCTAAGACCTCCGCGGGCGATCCCTCCCGAACCACCAGGCAGCCCCCGCGGGCATGCAGGGCCGCATCCAGCGCCCGCAATCCGCCGATCAGGAATCGCCGCCGGATGGCCGCTCCCGGGGCTCGGGCCAGGGTGGGATCGAGGATGAAGACGGGGACCACCGCGGCAGCGGCCCTCAGGGCAGCGTGCAGGGCCGGGGCGTCGTGGAGACGCAGATCTCGCCGGATCCACCAGAGGGCCACCTCAGCCATCACAATTCCTCCACCGGTGTCGGCACAGGCACCTGTTTCGGAAAGGCCAGGTGGAGCATGTAGAGAACTTTGTAGGCCGCTGTGGGCTCAAAAGTATAGAATCCCTCGTAAAATCGGCCCTGGCCGTCCAACGCCGGGATCTCCCGGGCGAGCAGGCACATCGAGAGCCCGGGCCCATATGCGATGACGAACCAGTAGGAAACGAGGCCCGTTCCCTCGGTGTCAACGAGCATTACGTTTGGGCCGACGCGCGCTTCCTCATGGTTCGGGATGTCGAAGGCTCCATATATCCAAAGCCGCTCCACCCGAGGAGCCAGCGCCCGATAGCGCTCCCGCTGGGGCAGGAAGCGCGAGAGGGTCTGAAACGAGACGTGGAAGCGGACCGGCTGGGGATGTTGCATGGCCTGCTCTTCGATGATGTGGCTGATCTGGGTCATCGCCTCGACCGATAACGTATAGCGAAAGGCGAGCTGTCGCCAGGCCTCCGGCCGAACCCGGGCGAGCAGGGCTTCCCCTTGTGGGGGATAGCTGGCCATGATCGCACGGTAGAAATCCTCTAGGATGCGCAAGGCGTTCATCGGATCGAGCCTCCAGAAAGCGAGCAGGATGAAGGGAGCGGACGGCCCCAGAGAAGCCAGCGCCGGGCCCGGGCCGCTTCGCGCTGCACCTGCTGGGCCACGCGCATTGCTCCCAGGGCCACGGCGGGAATCGAGGGGCCGGGGAAGACGGTGTCTCCCACGAGCCACAACCCAGGGGCCAGGCGAGGGCCGATATATCGCCACAGGGAAGTCTGAGGGAAACCGGCCACCCATCCCCGAGCACGGCGGGTAAACTGATAGAAGGTGACCGGCGTGGCGGTCCGGAGGACCCATCCCTCTGGCCACTCCGCCTCGGATGCTGGCAGATCGGGGAGGAGGCGGCGGGCTGCCCGGAGGACGCGCGCGGTCAGCTCGGCCTTCCGGGCTGCGTAAGCTTGGGGGCTGCGGGCCAGCGCCTCCCACCAGGGCGCCAGAGCCGTGTGGGTGCTGATGGTAATGGATCGAAACCCCGGTGGAGCGCGAGTGGGGTCCCACGATGGGCTGAGAGTTAGGAAGATCATCCCTCCCTCTGCGAGCCCCTCCTCAGTCAGGATCTGGTGGTGGAGCGGCAGGTTCGGGGGGATCCGATCCTCCGGCACCCCCAGATAGACCATGAAGGCGCCCCAGCCGTCGGGCGGGGCCTCCGGGAGACTGCGCAGGATGGGCGGCGCCTCCTCACCCAGCAGGGCGGCCGCGTTGCTGGGCGGCAGGTTGAAGATCACGACGTCCGCCTCCATCCCCTCCCCGGCGTCTGTCTCCACGCGGAAGGCGCGCGGCCCGGAACGCCGAACCCGTTGGACCTCCTGGCCGAAGCGCACCCGCCCCCCGGCCCTTCGCACAGCCTCCACCAGCCGCTCAGCGATCGCCCCGATGCCGCCAGGCATGGACCCGACACCGGTGTGTGGGAGATCCAGGGCGACCGCTCCGTAGAGAGCGTTGGCCCGCGCTGCAGTGGCTTGGGCGCTGATCATCAACTGGGCATCCACGAACGAACGCAGTCGTTCCCCTTCAGGCAGCCGCGCTGCCACCGGGCGGAAGGCATCCTGAACGATGGAGCTCCACATCCCCGGATGCCGCCGCAGCCAGGCGGTTGCCCTCCAAAAGAGCGTCCATCCTTCACCAGCATCCTGAGGGGGCCAGGGAAACCCTTCTCGCGCGAGATCCCAAAGGGCTTGAGCGGTCTGCTCCTGCCACGCCCAAAAGGGCTCTCCCGCTGCGCCGAAGTGCGCGCGCCGTTCTATCCGCCACCGCTCTCGATCCGTCCAGCGTGAGATCGTCGTCCCATCGGGCAGGTGGACCTGCATGGCGAGGGCCTCCGGATGGACGCCCCACGAGATCCCCAGCCGTTCCCCCAGGATCGCCATGGGCATACCCGGGGCGAACCCGCTGGCCAGCGTCGCCCCCGCGTCGAAGCGAAAGCCTCGATAGGAGAAGGTGGCTGCGCACCCCCCTGGATCCGTGTGGGCCTCCAGCACCTCCACCTCTAGCCCGTCGTGGGCGAGGATGGCGGCCGTCGTCAGCCCGCCGATGCCCGCTCCGATCACAACGACGCGCATGGGATCTTCTCCTCATTGAGAGGCGGTCTGAAGGGCGCGCCGGGTAGCCCGGGCGCGGTAGGCGAAGAGGAGGGGAAGCCCCAACCAGATCGCCAGGGCCACCAGCGCCCGGAGGGGATGCCGCGGCAGTGCCGCCTCGATCTCATCGATGATCTCGGTCACCCCCGGGGTGATCTCCCGAAAGCGATGACGGTGAACCCACCTTCGGAACGGTCCCTTCACCTGCTCGTCCACAAAGCCTGTTGCGGAGACCTCCCGATGGATGGCCTCCCATGGGATGGCGACGGGGCCCCACTGCAGGATGAAGCGGGCCCGCGCTCCCTCGGCGACCGGCTCGCGATGAATCCAGCGGATCGACAGCGGAGGCGGCGTCAGGCGGGCCAGGGCGATGGGATCGCGGTGGAAGGCCGCCACCTGTTCGAGGGGCGCGCTCACGATGAAGGCGTGTCGGAACCGCATTCGGATCCCTCCAGAGAGGTCAAGCAGGCCTCCAAAACTTCCGCCAGCTGGATGACCGGGGGTTCCCTGCTCAGGAGGCGGCGCAGGGCTCCGGCATAGGCACGGGTGAGCTCAGCCAGGGGGGAGACCGACCCGCCGTGATGGCGCAGCAAGCCGGCCGCCCATCGCCATTCCTCGGCCACCGCTTCCGGCCGCCCGAGCCGTAGAGCGGCCTCCATGATCCGCAGAGGGGCCATCGGCCCTAAATCCAGGGACTCCAGCAAAGCCTGGATCGTCCCGCATGCTTGCCAGATCTCCAGCTCCAGCTGGGGCCGGGCGGCACGGTAGGCCTGGAGGGCCCGGCGGAAGGCCTCGGGAAGTGGCGCAAGCGGCGGGATGGGGCGCCCGAGGGCCACGAGGGCCTCCGCTCGGCTTACGGCCTCTTCCCACGTGGTGCCGAGGAAAGCCCCTGGAATGGCGTCCCCCAGCCCCGGTCGCTGGAAGATCCGCCCACCGTAGCCCAGGGGGATCCCCTTTTGGGCGACGATCTCAGCGGCGTCGGCCAGGGCGGCGGCGGTAGGAAGCATCTGGGCCAGCATGATCACTAGGTGAGGGCGAATGGCGATCAGGGCCTCCTCCAAACGCAGCAGAGGAAGATCGGGGCCCAGGTAGATCACCTCCCATCCTCGACGTCGGAGGAGGAGGGTAAGGAGCAGAGCGGGCAGGGCATGGGACTCCTCCGGTGGGCAGCCGATCAGGATCCGCTGGGGACGCACGGAAGGCGGAGTCGCCGCGATCAGGGCGTTCAGCCGGCGCATCGCCAGCGCGGAGGCGAAATGCTCCTGTTGAGCGGTGGCCTTCCCACGATACCACCGCTCGCCGATCTCCCCGAGCCCTGCCTCGATGATCTCGTGGCACACCTGCTCCACCGGATACAGAGCGAAGGCCTCGCCCATGATCCGATCGGCCTCCTTCTCGTCGAAGCGCAAGCAGGCCTCGATCCAGGCCGCCCGCAGAGCGGCAAGCTGGTCCCGCGTTGAGCGGACTGGGCGAACCCGAAGGGGGTCCTGGCCCTCGGCCTCCAGGGCGCGCCAGAGGGCGACGGCCTGGCCGATCCGCATCCCCTCCGCCTCTCGGGCCATCAACCAGCGGATGATCTCGATGTCCCGACGCGAGTAAAGGCGATGTCCGCCACGGGTGCGGTGGGGACGCGGCAGCCCGTACCGGCGCTCCCACGCCCGCAGCGTGTCCGGGCGGATCCCAGTCTCGCGTATCACCGCGCGGAGGTTGTAGGTGGGGGCCCGGTCGGCCTCCTCCATCCTGACCTCCATGGCTTACGCGGTCGCTGACGCCCTCGGCACCGGATAGCGGCGTGCTGCAAACCACGCCGCCCATTCCTCGACGATGCGCTGGGCCGTTAACCGAGCCGACAGCAACACGATCGGTAACCCGGTCCCCGGATGCGTACTGGCGCCCACGAAGTAGAGGTTGCGGTAACGCGGATGACGATTCGCCGGGCGCAGGTAGCCCACCTGAGCGAACGTGTGGCTTAAGCCGAAGGCGGCCCCGCGCTCCAGATGATAACGCGTTTGCCACGTGTGCGGGGTATACACCTGTTCGAACTTTCGCAAGGGCCCCAGCGGCCGCCCCAGGGCCCGAGCCAGACGCGCCTCCACCGCAGCTCGGGCACGCTCCACCATGGCCTGCAGATCCTCCGGCGGACGACCATCCGCAGGCAGATGTCCGGTGGGCACCAAAACCATCACGGTGTCCTCGCCAGGTGGGGCAGCGTCTGGGTCGAGGCGGGCCGGGGCGTGCACGTAGAAACTGGGTTCCTCCGGCAGCCGGAGGTCCCGGAAGATCTGTTCGAAGCTCTTGCGATAGTCTCCGGCCAGGAACACGTTGTGGGCCCACAGGTCGGGCAGCGACTCCCGAAGGCCCCAGTAGAAGGTGATCGCCGAGCATGTGTAACGAAGCCGGGCCATGGCCTCCGCCTCCGGCCCCGGAGGAAGCAAATGGCGATACACATAGGGAAGGTCGGCGTTGGCCACCACGAGGTCTGCCCGCACTCGCTCCCCGCCCTCCAGGCGAACCCCTGTCGCCCGGTCCCCATCGACTTCGATGGCCGCCACCGGGGTGTGGTAATGGAAGCGGACGCCATAGCCCTCAGCGATGGCCGTCAGCGACTCCGCGATCCGATACATCCCCCCGCGGGGGAACCAAACGCCCTGGGTGAGCTCGGAGGCGGCCAGCAGCGCGTAAGTGGCGGGGGCCTCGAAAGGGCTGAGGCCCAGATACATGTCCTGGAAGGAGAAGGCCGCGCGCAGCCGCGCGTCCCGGAAATAGCGTCCCACGTCCCAATAATGGGCCGTGAGGGCCCGCAGCTGCAGGAGGAGGGGCAGGCGAGCAGGGCTGAAGTATTCCCACCAATGACGGAAGTTGCGCCCGATGAACTCCCGCCGGGCGACTTCGTAGAAGCGATGCCCATCCGCCAGGTAACGCAGGAATGCCGTGAAGCTGCCCGGCTCCAGGGCCTCCAGCTGATCCCGCATCGTCGGTAGATCCGATGTCATCCGCAGGACGGTCCCATCTTCGAAATGCACAAGGTAGGTAGGGTCCACCCGCTGCAGCGTGAGATGATCCTCTAGCCGTTCTCCTAGCTCGGCGTAGGTCTCGGCGAAGATCTCGAGCATCAACAGCAGCGTAGGCCCGGTGTCGAAGCGGTGGCCCTCCCACACTAGACGATCGCATCGGCCTCCCGGCCCCTCGTTCTTCTCAAACACCGTCACCCGTGCTCCCTGTCGGGCCAGCCGGGCTGCGAGGGCAATCCCGCCCACCCCGGCCCCGATTACCACAACCTCCGGCCTCCCCATTTGCGTGCTCCCCTCTTGTGGATTTCCCCGAAGGCAGGTCCCCCCGCCGAGCGGGGGGACCTGCCTGGGAACCGGTGGGATCCGCTCCCCCGATGCACCCTTTCCCACCTTACCACAGTCTCCAGATTTTGTCAAGGATATTGGGATAGAATCTTGACAAAATATGGACAAACGGCTATCCTCTTCTTGGGCAATCTTGAGGAAGGGAGGGGTCGATGATGGGGGAGCCCTGGGCGGAGTGGGAACGTCCTCTGATATCGTGGGCGTATGAAGCGGCCCGCTCGGAGGCTCTGGAGACCTCCCCGGTGGCGGGGGATGTGCGCCGGGCGTATGCCATCTGCGAGGGGATCATCCGGCGTTACAGCCGATCCTTCGCCCTGGCCTCGGCTTTGTTGCCGGCGGAGAAGCGACGGGCGGTGCGGGCCCTTTACGCCTTCTGTCGGGTAACGGATGATTTGGTCGATGCGCCGCGGACCGATCCTGCGGTGGCCCTAGCGCGGTGGCGGGCTCTCGCCCTCTCCCCCCAGCCTCCGACGGACGAGCCCGTGCTCGTGGCCTGGGCCGATGCCCGAAGGCGCTACCGCATCCCTCGCGGCTATGTGGAGCAGTTCCTGGACGGTGTGGCCCAGGATCTGGATCCGCGCCCCTATGAGACGTTCGCAGAGCTGGCGGCCTACTGTTATGGGGTGGCCTCGACGGTAGGCCTGATGAGCATGGCCATCGTCGGCTACACGGACCCATTGGCGATTCCCTATGCCGTCCGGTTGGGGGTGGCCTTACAGCTCACGAACATCCTGCGGGATGTGGGAGAGGACTGGCGAGCCGGCCGACTGTATCTGCCCCGGGAAGAGCTGCGGGCCTTTGGGATCTCTGAGGCGCAGATCGCGGAGGGGCGGGTGGATGCCCGGTGGCGAGCTTTCATGCACTTCCAGATCACTCGGGCGCGGCGCCTTTACGCCGTTGCGCTCCCCGGTCTGCGCTGGCTTTCCCTCGAGGGCCGGGTGGCCATCCGGGCTGCTGCGGAGCTGTATCAGGGGATCCTGAGGATCATTGAGCGCAACGGCTATGACGTGTTCACCCGTCGCGCTGCCTTGGGCCCGGTGGCCCGGTTGTGGATCGCCCTCCGCGCGTGGTGGGCGGAACGCAGGCCAGACGCTCAAGGCACGCCCTCCGCTTCTCCGCCGGCCATGGACGCATCATAGCGGGCGACAAGGGCAGGCCACGCATAGGGCCGAAGGCCTTCCAGCCAGAAGGGGGACCGGCGGGTGGGGATCCTGGACCAACTCCGCTCCGCCTCGATCCACTCCCTCAGTTCCCTCCCGTTTCGCCACGTGGGCAGGTCAGGCAACAGCTCTGCCAGCACGGAACCTTCCCAAGCCCATGGGGGGATCCCCTGAGCGGCGAAGGTCATGGTCCAGATGGGGGAGCGGGTCTCCGGGTCTGTTTCCAGGAGGGCGTGGCTTCGAGCGGCCCAGCGGTCGACCTCAGGGTCCTCCGGGTGAAGGATCCCGAGCAGGCGAGCCCGAAGGGCGCGGGGGAGCCGCTCGAGGGCGCGGGCCGCTTGGGGCGGGTCTTCGCTCAGCGCGATCAGGCGGAAGTCGATCTCTTTCGCCGCCGCCGGCCCCATGGCGTCCACGAGGCGATCGATGGCCTCCGGATCTCCTCGAAAGATCCAGAGGAACCATCCCATGGCCTCGGGGGCCGTTAGCCGGGAAGATGAGGCAGGGAAGCAGAAGCCGGGCGGGAGGGTGGCGGAGCGGGCTGTCCCCATGGCGGCCGCAGCTGGATCGATGGCCTGTAGGGCGGCCAGGAAGCGCTGGCGGTGCCCCTCGGCGTTGAAGAGCAGGCGGTCCGCGGCGCGGGCGGACGACGTCTCCAGGGCCGCGCGGCTGGGATCCGATAAGCGCCGCCGCCCGAGCGCGCTGTCGTGCCAGTAGATCCAGAGGGGGATCCCCTCCAGAAGATCGACGGTCGCTTCCCGGAAGACGGCCACGTCCATCCCATCCAGGGCCAGGAGGAGGTGAGGGCGGCCGGCGGGCAGGCGGGTCGGATCGGGGGCGGCGGATCCGGTAAGGGCGCGGCGGACGCGGCGGGCGAGGGCCAGGGCTCGCTCCCGCCCGCGGGCGGGGTCGGGCGGGAGCGGATCCGGGGGGAGGGCGAGCTGGCGGATTCGGTGCCGGCTATGCTGGGCCCACCCATCCGCCCAGGCCCGCCGCTCCCCCGTCCCGCAAGGATCCAGGATCCAGATCTCCATCGCTCTTCCCACCAGCACGAGGGGTTCGGTTATCCGAATTCCCAGTCGTCTCCCTTCGCCAGGGGGATGCCCTCAAACGAGGGCGGGCTGTTCGGATTCCCATAGCGGCTCACCGAGAGATCGTCGCCGGCGTCCCGGTGGATGGATCATCCGTCTGTTGCAGGTGGCCCCAGCCGTCCGCGCTTCGATCCAGCCGGGATATCCGGGGAAGCGCGCGCGGCCTGGGTGTGTCCCGATTTTGTCGGGCCTGGCCGCCTTGTAGGACAACTGCGAGCAGTTGTCCTACGATCTTGGGACACACCCGCGCGGCCTTGTCGGGGCCTCATCCCGATGCTATAATAGGCTTGCGTTTTTTGTGATATCTGCAACAAGGGGGAGGGGACGTGCTGTCGGCCTATGCGGTCGTCGCGTTGTATCTCTTGCTCTCCCTGGCCCTTCTGGGAGCCACCTTGCTCCTCTGGTGGGCGCTACGGCCCAAGAAGCCAAACCCCCTCAAGCTTGAGGCCTATGAATGCGGCGTACAGACGGTCGGGGATACCTGGGTGCAGTTCCGCGCCCAGTATTACATCTTCGCCCTCATCTTCGTCCTCTTCGATGTGGAGGCGGTGTTCCTCTTCCCATGGGCTGTGGCTTACAACCAGCTGGGTCTGTATGCCGTGATCGAGATGGCCCTCTTCCTGCTGCTGCTTCTAAGCGGCTTGCTGTATGCCTGGCGGAAGGGCGCGCTGGAGTGGGTGTGAGGGTTGATCTTCCATCGTATGCCTGAACTTTCCCGCGCGAGGTCCGCATGGGACAGATCTACGATTTCATCTATAACCTGCTGCCCTATCTGGGGATGTGGCTGCATGGGTTCCTGCGGAGCCTGGGCCTCTCGGAGGAGGCCGTGTTTCTGGTGGTGGGCCTGATCAAGGCGTTCCTGCTGGCCAACTTCGGCCTCATCGGGTTTGCCATCCTCACCTACGTGGAGCGCAAGATCGTCGCCCGCTTCCAGGACCGGCTGGGGCCGAACGTGGCGGGCCCGTATGGGATCCTGCAGCCGGTGGCCGATGGGATCAAGCTGCTGACGAAAGAGGACACCATGCCGGCGGGGGCGGATCGCTGGGTTTACAACTTGGCGCCGCTGATCATCGCCACATGCGCTCTGGCGCCGCTGGTGGTGATCCCCTTCGGTCCGGGGGCCATCGGGGCCGACCTCCACATCGGCGTCCTTTACGCCCTGGCGGTGGGGGCGGGGGCCCTGGTGGGGGTGCTGATGGCCGGTTGGGGCAGCAACAACAAATACGCCCTGTTGGGTGCCTTCCGGGCGGTGGCCCAGCTGATCAGCTATGAGATCCCCTCGGTGCTCAGCGTGGTCATCGTGGTCATGATCGCGGGGACCATGTCCACCGTGGGGATCGTGCAGGCCCAGGATGTGCCGTATCTCTTCGTGCTCCCCGTGGCGGCGCTGGCCTTCCTCCTCTCCGGCGTGGCGGAGGTGGGCCGCACGCCTTTCGATCTGCTGGAGGCTGAGTCGGAGATCGTGGCCGGCTTCCACATCGAATACAGTGGCATGAAGTTCGCCTTAGTCTTCCTGGGCGAGTTCGTCCACGCCCTGGTGGTCTCCGCCCTCTTCGCCGTCCTCTTCCTGGGCGGCTGGCGGGGGCCGTGGCTCCCACCTTATCTGTGGATGCTCATCAAGATGAGCGTAGGGATCTTCCTTTTCTTCTGGTTGCGGGCTACGCTTCCTCGGATTCGGATCGATCAGATGTTGAACCTGAACTGGAAGTTCCTGACGCCCCTCATGATCCTGAATCTGATCGGGGTGGCGCTGGTGGATAAAGGCCTGCGGGCGGCGGGGGTGAGCAGCGGGATGTGGGCGGCCGGTCTCTTCCTGTTCAATATGGCGATGCTGATCGGGGCGCTGGCCCTGCCGGGGTATCTGGGGCGCCGGGCCCGGATGGCGGCGCTGGCAGGGGAGGCGGAAGCGGAAGCCGTTGAGGCCCCTGTGGCGGCGCATTGAACGGCAAGGGAGATGCATGGATCTCTTTCATTCCTCGCCCGAGGAGACCTTCCGGGAGCGTGGTGGGCGATGACGCTGATCCAGGCGGTTTTCATCCTGTTCGCGGCCCTGACCCTGGGGGCGGGCCTGATGACCGTCCTCAGCCGGCATCTGTTTCACGCCGTGCTCTATCTGATCCTCTCGCTGGTGGGGGTGGCGGGCCTCTTCATCCTGCTGGAGGCAGAGTTCCTGGCCGGGGTGCAGGTCTTGATCTACATCGGGGCCATCTCCATTCTGATCATCTTCGCCGTCATGCTCACCCGGGGGATGGCCCGGAACCCGGGCCCGCCTTTGAACAACCAGAGCCTGGCCGCCGCGGTGATCGCCGGGCTCTTTTTCATCCTGCTGGCCCCGGTGCTGGCCGGGTTCCCATGGCCGACGGCCGCCTCCGGGGTGCCGGCGGACGCCATCGAGGCCCTGGGACGCTCCCTGGTGGACCCGAACCAGTTCGCCCTGCCCTTTGAGCTGGCCTCGGTGATGATCCTGGCGGCGCTGATCGGGGCGATCTTCATCGCCCGGGAGAAGCGTTGAGATCCCGGAGCCGGGCCTGATCTTCGCGCGGTGGAGGGCTTCCCGATGATTCCCTTGACCTGGTATCTGCTGGTGGCAGCGGCGCTGTTCTGTATCGGCGTGTATGGGGTCCTGGCGCGGCGCAACGCCATCGCGATCCTGATGGCCATCGAGCTCATGCTCAACGCGGTGAACCTCAGCCTGGTCGCCTTCTGGCGCTACCTGCACCCGGAGCGAACGGTGGGGCAGGCCTTCGCCCTCTTCGTGCTGGTGGTGGCGGCGGCGGAGGCGGCCGCCGGCCTGGCGCTGATCATCAGCATCTACCGGAACCGCGAGACGGTCGACGTGGAGAACATCGACCTCCTCAGGGGTTAATCTCTCGAGGTGGATGGGAATGGAGAACCAGGGGACGATCCTGGCGTTGTTGACGGCCCTCATCCCGTGGCCGCCGTTCATCGCCTTCGGGATGATCTCGCTCTTCGCGAACCGATGGAAGCGCCTCAGCCACACCCTCGCCATCGGCTCGGTGGCGATCTCCTTCGTCCTCTCCCAGGTGGTGTTCTGGAGCGCCCTCCGAATCGAGCACCTGGGGGAGCATCCCATCGCCGCCCGCATCCCCTGGCTGCCGGTGGGGGCGCGACCCCTGGAGTTCGGGGTGCTGGTGGATCCCCTGGGGGCGGTGATGCTTTTCATGGTCCCCCTGGTCTCGTTGATGATCTTCATCTACAGCGTGGGGTACATGGCAGGGGATCCCCACTACAGCCGATTCTTCGCGTTGCTCTCTTTGTTCGAGGCGGCGATGTTGCTGCTGGTGGTGGCGGACAACCTCTTGATGCTGTTCATCGGCTGGGAGGTGATGGGCTTCTGCTCCTACGCCCTCATCGGTTTCTGGTATCGCAAGCCCTCGGCCTACCGCGCCGCCGTGAAGGCTTTCATGACCACCCGGGTGGGCGATGTGTTGATGCTCCTGGGCATCGCCTACCTCTACGCTCAGACCGGCACCCTGAACTTTCACGACATTCTGCGGAACCCGGAGACTCTGAAGGTTCTGGCGGAGACGCCCTCTTATGTGGCCGGCCTCTCGGTGGCGGCCCTGGCCTCGCTGCTGCTGTTCGCCGGCACGGTGGGCAAGAGCGCCCAGTTCCCGCTGCACGTGTGGTTGCCCGACGCGATGGAGGGTCCCACCCCGGTCAGCGCGATGATCCACGCCGCGACCATGGTCTCGGCCGGCGTCTACACCACCATCCGGATGTTCCCGTTGCTTCAGGCGGGTCAGCACGGCCTGGGCGGGGAGACCGCCTTCTGGGTTGTGGCCCTGATCGGCGCCTTCACGGCCTTCATGGCGGCCACGATGGGCGTGGCGCAGAACGACATCAAGCGGGTGCTGGCTTATTCGACCATCTCCCAGCTGGGCTACATGCTGGCCGCGGTGGGGATCGGGGCCTACGTGGCCGCGGCCTTCCATCTGATCACCCACGCCTTCTTCAAGGCGCTGCTCTTCCTGGGCTCCGGCTCGGTCATCCATGCGATGGAGCACGGGCACCATCACGCCGGCCACGGCCATAGCCATGAGGAGCCCTTCGATCCCAACGATATGCTGCAGATGGGTGGGCTGGCCCGGCGGATGCCGGTGACCTTCTGGACCTTCCTGGCCGGCGGGCTGGCCCTGGCGGGCTTCCCGCTGATCACGGCCGGTTTCTGGAGCAAGGATGAGATCCTGGGGGAGGCCTTCCACGGGGCTTTCGAGAAAGGGGAGCTCCTGCCGCTGCTGGTTTTCCTGTTGCTGGCAACGGCCGCCGTCCTCACCGGCTTTTACACGATGCGCCAGATCGCCCTGACCTTCCTTGGGGAGCCTCGGTCCCCAGCCGCCGCTCATGCGGCAGAGAGCCCGGTTTCCATGACCATGCCGTTGATCATCCTCGCTCTCTTCGCGGTCTTGGGAGGCTACGTGGGGGTGCCGGAGGGGTTCCCGGTTCTGGGCGCGCTGTTCGGGCAGAACTGGTTCCATGAATTCGTGGGCGGGACCCTCCTCGAGCATCCCGAGGCCCTGCCCTTCAACGCCGTCCCGGTCGTGCTTTCTTCCCTCATTGCGCTGACCGGGTTGGCCCTGGGCGGGCTGGTCTACGCCCGCCGTCCTTTGGCGGCAGGCGAGCCGGATCCTCTGGTTCGCCTGGGCCCTATCTACACCTTCCTTCGGAATCGCTGGTATATCGACGACCTCTACCATCGTGTCTTTGTCCAGCCGACCCTGTGGCTGGCCGAGCGGGCCGTGGCGTTCTTTATGGATCGGGTGGTGATCGATGGGTTCCTCCACGGCGTCGCCGATGCGGTCTGGTCGATGGGAGGCGCCCTGCGCCTCTTCGATCGGGTCGTGGTCAACGGCATCGGCGATGGGATCGGGGAGGCGGTGAAGGCCGCGGGCCGGGAGCTGCGGGCCCTGCAGACCGGCCTGGTTCAGAACTATCTGCTGGTAGTGGTGCTGGGGGTTCTGGGCTTCATCGTGCTTTACACGGTGGCGCCCATGTTGCGGGGGTTCTGAAGTCATGCCTGTGATCCTGAAGGCGGAAGGGGGAAGCCGGCGATGACGCTCTTCGGGCAGCCGATCCCGATCCTCACTTTGATCACGTTCATCCCGTTGCTGGGGGCGGGACTCATCGCTCTGACGCCGCGGGACAGCGTCCGGCTGCAGCGCGGCCTGGCGCTGGCCTTCAGCCTGATCCCGCTGGCCCTCTCCATCTGGCTGTGGTTGAACTTCGACCGGAGCCGCCCGGGCTTCCAGTTCGTGGAGCGGGCGGTCTGGTTTCCCCAGGTGAACGCCAGCTACTTCCTCGGGGTGGACGGCCTGAGCGTGATGCTGATCTTCCTGACGGCGCTGCTCACGCCCCTGGGGGTCCTGGTCTCCTTTAACATCACGCAGGATCCCCGGACGTATTTCGCCCTCTTCCTGGCCCTGGAGACAGGGATCCTGGGGGTGTTCGTCAGCCTGGACCTTGTGCTCTTCTTCCTGTTCTGGGAGCTGGGCCTGGTGCCCATGTATTTCCTGATCAACAACTGGGGGGCACCGGAGCGGCGGCATTACGCGGCCTTGAAGTTCATCCTCTACACGATGGCGGGGTCTCTGGGGCTTCTGCTGGGGATCCAGCTGATCTGGGCGGCCCTGGGGGGAACGCAGGGTGGGACCTTCGATTTGCTGGAGATCAGCCGGCGCTGGCCGACCCTTCAGGGCACCCTGGCGGGGGTTCCGATGGACGTGGTGAAGGCCATCGTCTTCTGGGCCTTCGTGATCGCTTTCGCCATTAAGGTGCCGGTCTGGCCCTTCCATACCTGGTTGCCGGACGCCCATACCGAGGCGCCCACTGCGGGCTCGATGATCCTGGCGGGGATCCTTCTGAAGCTGGGGGCCTATGGCTTCCTGCGCATCGTCTTCCCGCTGTTTCCGGCGGAATCCGCCCGGTTTGCCGTTGCCCTGGCCCTCCTGGCCACCGCGGCCATCGTCCTGGGCTCTTACGCGGCGCTGGGCCAGCGGGATTTCAAGCGGCTGGTGGCGTATTCTTCGGTGAACCACATGGGCTTTGTGGTGCTGGGGATCGCCGTGGCCGGCTACGCCCTGGGCAACCCGGCGGTGCGGGATCATGCGTTGATGGCGGTGAACGGGGCGGCGCTGCAGCTGTTTGCCCACGGCCTCTCCTCGGCGGCGATGTTCGCCCTGGTGGGGGTGGTTTACGATCGCACGCACACCCGGGATCTGGAGGCCTATGGGGGGCTGTGGACGCGGATGCCCCGCTACGGTGGGGTGCTGATCTACTGCGCGATGGCCTCGGTGGGGCTGCCGGGCCTGGCGGGCTTCGTGGCGGAGTATATGGTGGTGCAGGGGGCCTGGCCGGTGTTCACCGCCCTCACAGCCCTCTCCATGCTCGGGCTGCTCATCACGGGCGCGTTCATTATGAAGGCCATCCAGAAGGTGTTGCATGGGCCGCTGAATCCTCAGTGGGCTCGATTGCCGGACATGGGCTGGCGGGAGCTGATCGCCGTGGCGCCGCTGATGGCTTTCATGTTGCTCACCGGCCTGTGGCCGGCCTGGATCGTGCCCACCCTGGACGCGGCCTTGCGCGGGCTGTTCGGATGAAGGAGGCGCTTTATGGAGATCCGGATCCGTGACTTGGTAGAAGCAGGCCTATATAAGAGCGAAGAGGAGGTAATGGAGGAGGCGTTGCGCCTTTTGCTTCAGGATCGCCCACACTTGCGGGTGGCCTTGGCGGTGCATCGCTATCGAACGGATCCCGAGCTGACCCTGGCTCAAGCGGCTGCTATCGCCAGGGTCAGCGTTGAGAGCATGAAGGAAATCCTGGAGCGCTACGGCGTGCCCTTGCGCTTGGGACCTGCAGATCGCACGGAAGCCTTGGCCGAGATCCGAGCGTTGGAGGACTTCCTGAATGTCGGTGCGTGTTGTTGAACGATCTACCCTCATCTTTGGAGCGTGAAGGATGACGATCCCGGCGGTGACGCTTCCTATTCTCAGCTTCATTGTCTTCACGCCCCTGGTGGGGGCGCTCATCTTGTTGCTCATCCCGCGCCATCAGAAGGAGGCGGCGCGGGTCTTTGCGGCCACGGTCTCCGGCTTCACGTCGCTGCTGGCCCTGTGGGCCTTTCTCGCCTACGACCGCTCGGCCGGCGGCTATCAGTTCGTGGAGCGGATCTCCTGGCTGCCCCAGCTGGGCATCCACTACTATGTGGGGGTGGACGGCGTCAGCCTGCCCCTGGTGCTGCTCTCCGCCCTGGTCCTCTTCACCGGCGTGCTGGTCTCGTGGAACATCGAGGACCGCCCCCACGAGCTGTTCGCCTTTATGTTGCTTCTGGCCAGCGGCATCATGGGGGTCTTCGTGGCCCGCAACCTGGTGTTGCTGTTCTTCTTCTACGAAATCGCGATCTTCCCCAAATACTTCCTGATCGCCATCTGGGGCTCCACCCGCAAGGAATACGCGGCGATGAAGCTGGTGCTTTACACGCTGGTGGGGTCCATTATCGCCCTGGTGGGCGCCCTGGCCCTGTATTTTGTGTCCCCGGTGCGCACGTTCGATATGGATGTGTTGCGCGAGCTGGCGGCTCGAGGGGCCTTCGCCCGGCCGGTGGAGGTGTTCGGCCAGACAGTGCGCTTTGATCACCTGTGGTTTCTTCCCGTCTTCTTGGGGTTCGCGGTCACCGCCGGTTTGTGGCCGTTCCATAACTGGGTGCCGGATGGACACTCGGCGGCTCCCACGGCGGGCTCGATGTTCCTGGCCGGGGTGGTGATGAAGGTGGGGGCCTACAGCGCCCTGCGGGTGGGGATTGAGCTGATGCCCGGCGGGGCGGTCTACTGGCTGCCGGTCGTGGTCTTCCTGGCGGTGGTCGCGGCCCTCTATTCGGCGGCCATCTCCCTGGTGCAAGAGGATCTCAAGTATGTGATCGCTTTCTCCAGCATTGGGCATATGGCTTTCGTAACCATCGGGTTTGCGGCGATGAACGTCACCGGACTGACAGGGGCTGTGCTGCAGATGTTCTCCCACGGGGTGATGGCCGCCATCCTCTTCGCCGTGGTGGGGATGGTTTACGACCGGGCGCACACGCGTTATCTGGCCCACCTGGGCGGGTTCGCCCGGGCGATGCCGATGGCCACCCTGGGCTTCGTCCTGGGCGGCCTGGTGGCGATGGGGATGCCGGGCTTTTCCGGGTTCATCGCGGAGTTTCAGGTCTTCGCAGGGATCTGGGCGGCCCGGGACACCGCCTGGTGGTATCCTTGGGTGGCGATCCTCGCCGCGCCCAGCATCGCCCTCTCCGCCGCCTACATCCTGCGGGCGCTCCAGGCCACGTTCTTTGGGGAGCTGAACCGGGAGCGCTACCCCCATGTGGGGGACGTGACCGTCCTGGATAAGGTGGCCATCGTCACGCTGGCGGTCTGGTTCGTCCTGATCGGCGTGTTCCCGCGGGTGATGACCGACCTGATCCAGACGGGAGTGGAGCCGATCGCGGCGCTGCTGCACGGGGCGATGCTGGCCTCCCTCCGTTGAGATCCGCTGATCCAGAGGAGGCATGGATGAGCGAGCTGTCCTGGTGGGCGCATCTCTGGTCGGTCCTGCCGGAGATCGTGCTGGTGGTCGCGGCGGTCGTGACGATGGCCGCGGACGCCTGGCTGCCGGAGGGACGCAAGCGGGAGCTGGGCTACTGGGCCATCGGGGGGCTGGCCGTGGCCCTGGGGGTGACAGCGGTCCAGGCGGCACAGCTGGCCGGAGGGATGGCGGCCCCCTATGAAGCGTTCGGTGGATCCGTGCGAGCGGATCTTGCGGCGATGCTGTTCCGCCTGATCTTCCTGCTCGCAGGGATCCTCACGGTGGCGATCTCGATGGATTTCCGCCCCCTGCGCCAGAGCGGCGAGTATTACACCCTCCTGCTCCTCTCGATCCTGGGGATGGGCCTGATGGGGGCGGCGGTCAACTTGGTGACGTTGTATCTGGCCCTGGAGACGGTGGGGATCGCCCTGTATCTGCTGGCGGGATATCTGCGGGACACCCCGCGTTCCGCGGAGGCGGGGCTGAAGTATTTCCTGTTCGGGGTCTTCAGCTCCACGATCATGCTGTATGGCCTGGCCCTTCTGTATGGCTTCACCGGGGAGATCGCCTACGCCCGCATCGCCCAGGCCCTGGGAGCGCTGCCTTCTCCGGCGGTGATGGCGGCCCTCCTGCTGGTGCTGGTAGGGTTCGGCTTCAAGGTCTCCGCCGTGCCCTTCCATTTCTGGACCCCGGATGTCTATGAGGGGGCGCCGACGCCGATCACCGCCTTCATCTCGGTGGCTTCCAAGGCGGCCGGGTTCGCCGTGCTCATCCGGGCGATGATCGAGGCCTTCCCCACGGTGCAGGGGAATTGGGTCGCCCTGATCTCGGCCCTGGCCTTCGTCACCATGACCGTGGGGAACCTCCTGGCGATCCCCCAGCGCAACCTCAAGCGGTTGCTGGCCTACTCGAGCATCGCTCAGGCCGGTTACATCCTGATCGGGGTGGCAGCGGCCAGCCCCCTGGGGATCGCCGCCTCGATCTTCTACCTGGGGATCTACACCTTGACCAACATCGCTGCCTTCGCCGTTGCGGTGATCATGACCAACGTAACGGGAAGCGAGGAGATCCGGGACCTGGCGGGGCTGTCCCGACGTTCCCCCGGCCTGGCCCTGGCGATGCTGGCTGCCCTCCTCTCCCTGGGGGGAATCCCTCCGCTGGTCGGCTTCTTCGCCAAGCTGTTCGTGTTCGCCGCGGCCATCGAGAGCGGATTGCTCTGGCTGGCCATCGCCGGGGTGCTGAACGCCATGGTGGCGTTTTATTACTACATCATGGTGGCTCGGGCGATGTATGTGGACCGATCGCCCGAGGAAGGGAAGCCCGTGTGGATCTCCCGCCCGGCCCGTTTCACCTTGTGGTTCACCGTGGCGGGAGTGTTGTTGCTCACAGTGCTGGTCTATCCGCTTTACCAGCTGGCGCAGATGGCCGCCCAGGCCTTCTGAGCCGGATCAAAACCGGCTGACGGGTGTGAATTTTCGGGGAGGGGTCTTGTCGACAGACGGGCAGGCCGGTATCATTATGGTCGTGTGGCTCAGCAGGCGCGAAGCCGGAGCTGAGAAACCTTCAGGCAAGCGGTTTCGATGAAATCCCCTGGACGATGGTGGATCCGGGCCTGGAACTTAGCGCTGGCGGGGGCGCTCTCCCAGATCGGGTTCATCCCGGTGGTGTTTGTGGTGGGGGCGATGCTGTGCGGGCTGTGGCTGGATCTGCGGCTGGGGACCCGGCCGGTGCTGACGGCGGCTTGCATGATCGCCGGCGCGACTCTGGGCCTGGTGGTGATGGTCCGCACGGCGATGACCGCAGCCTCCCGATTCCGGATAGAGGGAACGCAACCCGGGAGGCGAGGCCCCGGCCCCGCCAGGCTCCGGCAGGAAGACGAGCCGGATGATCCTGGAGAGGCGGCTGGATAAAGCCCGGCGATGCTCCGGGCGGATGAATCGATCAACCAATCCGGGAGGGTGAGACGCCGCAATGGGGAAGTTGATCCGACGGATGGGTCCTTATGCGTTGTTAGGGCTGATCGCCCTGCTCTCGTGCGGGGTGGGAGGACAGGCTTCGTTCTGGTTGCTGGGGAGCCTGCGAGCGCTCATCGGCGGGCTGGGCGTGATCTCCTTCCCCTCGGCGGGCGGGCTGATCGGGTTTCTGGTGGTGGATGCTCTTGTGATCGCCCTGGTGCTGTGGGGGCTGCGGGATACCCGGGTGATCCGTTATTTCCAGAGGCTGGTGGTGGTCCCCCTGATCCTGGGCTTCGTGCTGGGGACCTCGTTGTTTTTCGGCACCCTGGGGCAGGGGCTCTCCGTGGCGGGCAAGCCGATCAAGGCCGTGCTGCCGGTGATCCTGGTGAAGCCGGAGCCGCTGACCGGCCCTCTGTTCTTCGGCGCCCCGCTCACCAACACCATGGTGGCCATGGTTCTGGTGGACCTGGTGGTCCTGGGGCTGGGCTTCCTGGCAGCCCGACGGGCAGGCCCGCTCCCGCCTCCGGTGCGCGGCCTGGGGATCCTGGTCAACCTCTTCGAGTTCCTCGTGGAGGCGCTGTATGAGAACCTGGCCAAGGTGGTCCTGGGTCCCCGAGCTCGCCATGTCTTCCCGCTGGTGGCTTCGATCTTCCTGATGGTGCTCACGGCGAACTGGCTGGGCTTGATCCCCGGCTTCGATTCCATCGGGAAGGTGGAGCCTGCCCACGGCCCTGAGCCGGGCTATACGGTCCTTCATTGGGGTCCGATCGCTTTGCTGACAGCGGAGCCGGCGGCGGCTCCTGCGGAGGCCTCCGGTTCGAAGGCGGGCGCGCATGGAGAGGGTGAAGGGCACGCGGAGGGAAGCGCGAAAGCCGGGGAAGCCCATGGGACCGGCTTCGTCTTGGTTCCCTATCTCCGCGCCCTGAGCACCGATCTGAACTTCACCATCGGGCTTGCCCTTGTGGCGGTCTTCATGGTGCAGGTGTGGGGAGTGCGGGCCCTGGGACCGGGCTATTTCTGGAAGTTCTTCAACGTGAAGGCGCTCCGCCGCGGCTTCATGGGGATCATTGAGTTCTTCGTGAGCCTCCTGGAGCTGATCAGCGAGGTGGCCAAGATCGTCTCCTTCTCCTTCCGATTGTTTGGGAACATCTTCGCCGGCCACGTGTTGCTGGGGATCATGATCTTCCTGCTCCCCCTTCTGATCCCGGCGGTCTTCTACGGCCTGGAGATCTTCGTGGGGCTGATCCAGGCCTTCATCTTTATGATGCTCACCCTGGTTTTCATCGCCCTGGCGACGGCCGGGCACGGGGAGGAGCATCCGGAGAGTCATCACTGAGCGAAGCGAAGGATCCGGAGCCGGCCTGTTCGGTGCCGGCGCGTGCCGGATTGTCGCCAACCAAAAAATCTCTCATAAGGAGGATCTAAGATGTTGGGGCTGATTCTGGCGCAGGAGATCCTGTCGCCGCAGACGCTTAGCGTTTTGGGTGCGGGTCTGGCGATCGGATTGGGGGCCATCGGCCCGGGGATCGGGATCGGCATTCTGGCCAGCGGGGCGCTGCAGGCCATCGGGCGCAACCCGGAGGCGACCCCTCAGATCCAGCTGAACATGATCCTGGCCATCGCGTTCGCCGAGGCCGTGGCCATCTATGCTCTGGTGATGGCCTTGCTGCTCAAGTTCGTCGTCTGAGCTTCCCCATCCCCTGATCCGGGAGGACGGCGTTGGAGGCCCTTGGGATCAACCCGATCTATCTGATCGCCCAGATCCTCAACTTCCTGGTGATCTGGTTTCTGCTGTCCCGTTTTGTCTTCCCCCGGGTGCTCAAGGCCCTGGAGGAGCGACGGGCGCTGATCGAGAAGGGATTGGAGGATGCGAAGGCGGCGGAGCAGCTGCGGGCGAGCATGCAGGCCGAGCGCCAGCGCATCCTGGAGGAGGCCATGGCCGAGCGCCAGCGGATCGTCGCCGAGGCCGTGCGCCAGGCGGAGCAGCAGCGCGCCCAGATCCTCTCCGAAGCGCGGGCGGAAGCTCAGCGCATCCTTGAGGTGGCCCGGGAGGAGGCCGAACGGGAGCGGGAGCGCGTTCTGGGGGAGCTGCGTAACCAGATCGCCGCCCTGGCCCTGGCGGCGGCCCATCGCGTGGTGGGGGACGCTTTGGATGAATCCCGACACCGACACCTGATCCAGGAGTTCTTTGCCGCGATCCCCCCTAAAGCCTTAGACGAGCTCCGGGGTCTGAAGGGGGAGCGCGTGGAGGTGATCAGCGCTCTCCCCCTCCAGGAGGAAGAGAAGGCGCGTATCCGTCAGGAGCTCGCCGCCCGCCTGGATTCCCTCGGAGAGATCGTCTTCCGCGTGGATCCCACCATCCTGGGGGGCTTGATCCTTCGGGTGGGCGATCGGGTGGTGGACGGCAGCGTGCGAGCCCGAATGGAAGGGCTGCGGGCGGCACTCATCGGCTGAGGACCCGCTTCGCGCGATCCGGATGGAGCCGGGACCACGCGTGGCCCCGGCTCCATTGTCTTTTCGCTCTGCCCATCTCTTTGAACTCGGATGTAGAATAAACGGGGAGTTTTCCGTCTAAAGGGAGGACCCATGGCCGTGGAGCACCTCAAGGAGGCGGTGCGACAGGCTTTGCCGCAGTGGCTTCGGGAGGACCCGGCGATCCGCCAGGTCCTCCGGGAGGCCCTCATCGAGGCGCTGCGACCGTGGGAGGAGGTGTTGTCGGAGCTCCGGGACTTCCGCCGGGAGATGGAAAAACAACGGGAGTCCGATCGACAGATGCTGACCGGGCTGACACAAGCGGTCCAGCAGTTGATCGAGACCAGCCAGGCGAACTCAGACGCGATCCGGGTGATGACGGCTCGCTTAGAGGAGCATTCTCGGCGTTTGGGGGAGCATTCGGAGGTCATCCGACAGCTAATGGAAAAGGTGGAGCGTCATGCCCAGGTGATCGAACGGCTTCTGGCGGCTGTGGATCAGCATTCCCAGGAGATCCGCCGCCTGGGAGCGACCATTGGGGCTATCGGGGCTCGTTGGGGTCTACACAGCGAGGCCGCCTTCCGGGATGGGATGGCCGCGCTGTTGCAGGAGGCGGGCTGGCAGGTGGACCGCTTCCTCGCGATGGACCCGGAGGGCTACGTCTTCGGGCGCCCCGACCAGGTGGAGATCGATGCGGTGATCCGGAATGGGAAGGCCATCCTGATTGAGATCCTCTCCTCAGTTAGCCGGGGCGATGGGGCAGCCTTCCAGCGGAAAGCCGAGTTCTACACCCGCCGCACCGGCCTGCCGGTCGCCCGGCGCATCCTCATTTCCCCCATGGTGGATCCGCGGGCTCGCGATCTGGCCCGGCAGATGGGGATGGAGATCTACACTTATCCGGAAGACGTCCCCCCGGAGCCTCCCGCTGGGGGTTGAGTGCGGGCGAGGCCCGATCCGGCGCGTGCTATGCTCTCCGCGCTCCTCTGGTGGTTCCTGCTCACCCTGATCGCCCTCGCGGCCTGGCCGCTCACGTTCCTTGTCTTCCGTCCCTTGCCGGACCGCGGGCTGGCTTTCGCGCGGCCTATGGGGTTGCTGCTGATGGGCTTCCTCTGGTGGTGGGGTGGCAACCTGGGGCTGCTGCCATCCTCCGCCGGGGGCGCCCTGACCGCCGGAGGGCTCACCCTCGCCCTGGGCCTCTGGCTGGCCGGGCGCGCCGGGGAATCCCCGTGGGGATGGCTTCGCGCGCGCCTGGGTCAGGTTCTCTTCTATGAACTCCTTTTCGCCCTCGCCTTCGCCGGCTGGACCCTCTTCCGGGCTTACAATCCGGAGATCACCTACACCGAGAAGCCGATGGAGCTGGCCTTCCTCAGCGCCGTGGTGCGGGCAGCGCGTTTCCCTCCTCATGATCCCTGGCTCTCAGGCTTCGCCATCAGCTATTACTACTTCGGCTACATCCTCCTGGGGCTTCTCACCGAGCTCTCCGGCCTGCCGGCCCGCATCACGTTCAACCTCGGGGTCTCCTCCTGGTTCGCCCTGACGCTGCTGGCGGCCGCCGGCGTGGGGTGGAATTTGTGGGCGCTCGATCGGCCGGGCCGACCGCGGATGGCGGGGGCGGTTGCCCTCCTCGCGGCCTTCTGGGTGGGCCTGGCGGGGAACGGGGAGGCGATCCTGGATCTGGCCCATTCGTGCGGCTGGATCCGGGACCCCGGGTTCTGGGCCTGGCTGGACATCCCGGAGCTGAACGCGTCGCCTCCTGCTCGTCCATGGCCGGCATGCTGGCCCCCGCTGGAGCGGCCCTGGGTCTGGTGGCGGGCCTCCCGGGTGGTGCGGGATTACACGCCGGAGGGCGAGCACCAGGAGGTCATCGACGAATTCCCTCAGTTCAGCTTCCTGCTCGGGGATCTCCATCCCCATGTGCTGGCGTTGCCCTTCAACCTCATGGCCATCGCCCTTGCCCTGGCCCTTTTCCGGGCTGGGGAAAGGTTCCCCGGCTTCCAGTCGGACCGGTCGGTCAAGCCCTTGCTTGGCTTTCTGGAGGCCCATGGGCCGCCTTTCTGGATCCTGCCGGTGGCATTCGGCGGGCTGGCCTTCCTGAACACCTGGGATTTCCCGATCTACACCGGGCTGGGGCTTGCGGCCTGGGGGCTCGGGGCATGGCGCGCCGGGCGCTCCCCCTCTGCTTGGCTTCGGGAGATCGCGGGCCTGGGGATCGGGATCCTCGTGCTGGGATGGGCTTTATATTTCCCCTTCTACCTCGGCTTTCGATCCCAGGCGGGCGGTTTGCTTCCCAATTTCCATAACGGCACGCGGCTGCCTCAGTTTATGGTCATGTTCGGCTTCCAGGTCGTTGGGATCGCGGCCGGGCTGCTCGCGCAGGCATGGCGCGCAGCCCGGGAAGGGCAGGGAAGCCTTCGGCGCTGGGCCGCCGGCGTGCTGAGCGGCGCGCTGGGCCTCGGGGGGATCCCGGTGGCGCTGTGGGTCGGCCTGTATTTCGGGTTGCGCGAGATCGTGGCCCGTCAGAACCTTCCGATTCCTGTGGACCTGAGCGCTCTGGAGCCGTGGGTCTGGGGGCGCCTGTGGGATGGAACGGTGATGGTGGGCGGCCGGGCGTTGCCGGGAAGCGGGCCATGGGTCCCGATGCTCTTAGCCGGGATGGCGATCGGGGCGGCGCAACTCTGGCGGCGGGCGAACCGGGAGGGCGAGGATTTCATCCCCCTGCTGATCGTCTTCGGGGCCGCCCTGGCCTGGGCGGTGGAGTTCGTTTACATCCGGGATTTCTTCGGAACCCGGATGAACACGGTGTTCAAGCTCTACTATCAGGTGTGGGTTCTGTGGAGCCTGGCCCTGGCCTGGGCGATGGGAGCGCTCTGGGAGCGAGGGGGTCGCGCACGCCCGGCCCTCGCGATCGGGTTCGCCGGCATGATCGCCCTGGCCGCCCTCTATCCGATCCTGATGATCCCGGTCAAAGCGGAGTTCTTCTCCCGACCGCCGACGCTGGACGGCTATGCTCACCTCGCGCAGTCGGCCCCGGATGACCTGGCGGCGATCGAGTGGCTGAACGCCCACGTGCCGGGCACGCCGGTGATCCTGGAGGCGCCGGGCTGGGAAGGGATCTCGTTCCAGCCGGAGATCGGGCGCTTCGCCGCGCACACCGGGTTGCCCACCGTGCTGGGCTGGGGCGGCCACGAGCATCAGTGGCGAGGATCCTACGCCGAGATCGCCCGCCGCGAGCCCGATCTCCGGATCCTCTGGCAATCCCCGGACCTCGAAGCGACCCGAGCGCTCCTGGAGAAATATCGCGTCGTCTACGTGATCGTCGGCCAGACGGAGCGCAGGCTGTTTTCGCCTTCTGTCTTGCGGAAGTTCGAGTTGCTGATGGACCCGGTTTTCCGCCATGGGGAGACGGTGATCTACCGGAGGCGGGAATGAAGGACCCGTCGCGCCGTAGCGAGGACCGGTGGATCCTCCTCGGGCTTTTCGGGCTGGCCCTGGCCCTGCGGGCCTGGGACCTGGGGGCGCGGCCGGCGTCGCCCGGGGAAGCAGCGCAAGCGTGGGCGGCCTGGCGAGGCGGGGAGTTGCCCTCTGAAGGCAGTCCGTTGCTCGCCGGATGGAGCACGATGGTCTTCGCCCTATTTGGACCCGATGAAGGCTGGATGCGCGCCGGAAGCGCCCTGGCCGGCGCCCTCACGGTCCTGGCCCTGTGGAGCTTTCTACACCCTGCCGGACGCGCAGCCGCGATCGGGGGAGCGATCCTTTGGGCCGTTTCCCCCACCGCCGTGATGGCCGCTCGCTTCCCGGATGGCAACGCCATCGCCGCTGCGACGCTGGCCGCCGCCCTGGCCTTCGGGGGGGTCTCCCATTCAGCCCGCTGGATCGGTCCGGCCGTGGCTCTGGGAATCGGGGTGACAGCCGGGCCGGCCTTCTGGACCGGCGCGCTAGTCCTTCTCCCCGTGCTCGCCCTGGAACCTCCGGATCCCGCTTTTCCCCGCTGGAAGGCCTTGGGGCTTTTGGGCGCCACCGTTCTTTTTGTTGGGACTTGGGGAGGGATTCGGGGGAGCGGCGTCCGAGAGGCCATCGAGATGCTCCCCGCCTGGTGGAGGGGCTTCTCCCCGGAGGGCCTCGCCCTCTGGTGGGCCTCCCTGGCCGCCCTGGTCCGCCTGGAAGTGCCCCTCCTGCTCCTTGGGCTGGCGGGCGCCTTTTTCAGCATACGGATGGGGGATCGGCGGGGGATCGCGGTGGGGGTCAGCGCGGCGCTGGTGACGGTGGTGCGCCTTGCTCGGTTCAGCGCTCCTTTCACGGAGCACGCCGTGGTGCTCCTGCCATGGACGTTGCTGGCCGGGCTGGCGGTTCAGCGGGGATGGGAGGTCCTCGCGCCGGCCCTGCGGGCGGATGCGTCCGGCGTCGGCTTCGGGATCGGGGGGATCGCCATCGGAACGGTTTGGATGGTGCTGCACGTCGAGGCCCCGGATCCATGGATGCGTTGGCTCAGCATAGGAGGTGTCATCGGGGTCCTGATCCTCGCCCTCTTCCTGGTCGAGGGCCTGATGCATCCCGAGGAAGAAAGCCCGCGGGGGAGGGCTCGGTTGTGGAGTCCGGCCTGGGTTGGGATCCTGGGAGCGGTTCTTCTCACAGCGGGCCTGGCCCAGCTGGCGACGAGCGCTGCGCTGATCCGTCGCGTTGATCCGATACCCGGTCTGTCCGAAGCGGAGATGGCTGCCCCGGCCTTGCGGGATTTGGTGGAGACACTGCGGGAGGAGGCCCGATGGCGCCCCGGGGGGCACGGTGCGCTGCGGGTAGGGATCGTGGCCCCGGATGAGGAAGCGCCTTTCTGGGAGTGGACGTTGCGGGAGTTCCACCTGCATCGGGTGAAGATCCTTCGGGATCCTGACGAAGCGGATTTCTGGATCGCTCCGGAGGGGATGGCTCCGGGTCTGGATCCGGTGCGCTGGGTGGGGCGCGTCTTCCCGGCGAAGATGGATCTCCGCGGAGCGGAAGGCCTGATCACACGGTATTGGATCCTCTGGCGCGGGCGCAGTAGAAGTCGCGGCTGAAGCCGCTTCTGCTGCTTCTGTGGTGATGGCCTCTCGACTTCGGCTTATAGCGACCGATTTTCAATCGTCGTTCGAAGCAGCGCCTGGCACGAGAAGCCCTCGCGTGTGCTATAATCCGCCTCCGGCATCTTCGCAGGAGCGGAGCGATGGAGGCAACGATCCGGGTTCCTGCACGATCCCGATGGCGGGCCCTCTGGGAGGATCTGACGCCGGCGGAGCGCCTCGCCTGGGCGATGTTGCTGGCCGCCGCCGTCTTCACCCGCCTCTGGCGCCTGGGGGAGCGGGTGATGAGCCACGACGAAAGCCTCCACGTCTACTACGCCTATGAGCTCTTTAAAGGCAAAGGTTTTCAACATACTCCCCTGATGCACGGTCCCCTCAAGTTCCATCTCGACGCCCTCGCTTATCTTCTGTTCGGGGCGGACGATTTCACTGGACGCCTTCCCGTGGCCCTGGCCGGGATCGTCCTGGTGATGCTGCCCCTCTTCATGCGCCGCTGGTTGGGTCGCTGGGGCAGCTTTGCCGCTTCTCTCTTTTTCTTGATCTCCCCGATGGTGATGTATCACAGCCGCTACATCCGTGACGAGGGCCTGATGGCTCTGTGGGCGGTCCTCACCGTCTGGATGATCTTCGCTTATATGGAAACCCGACAGGACCGCTGGCTCTACGGCTTGGCGGCGATCGTCGCCCTCTTCTACACCACCATGGAGGCGGCCTTCATTTACCTGGCCATCTTCGGCCTGCTGCTCTTCCTCGCCTGGACCACAGCTGTCCTCCGGGATCCCCGCTGGTCCGGGGAGGACCGCCTGATACTGGGAGGGGGGACTGCGCTGCTTCTCCTCGGGGGTGGGCTGGCGCTGTGGGGGCTGGAGCAAAACGCGACGAAGATCCCCATGGCCTTCCTCTGTCAGCCGGAGTCCATCTCCGAATGGGGCCAGCGGTGGGCTCTGGCTGGCGGGTTGATCGCTCTGGCCGGGGTCGGGATCCTGGTGTGGCGGCTGGCGGAATGGGGGCGGGCCCGCTTGCAGGAGCAGCCGACCTTCAACCTGATGATCGTCATCGGGGGTCTGAGCCTGTGGATGCTCTCCCCTGCCGCCCTGATCTGGCTGAATCCCGTTTCGCAGCTCCTCTTCGACCGCGTCTTCGTCCCCGTGTCGATCTTCGAAAGCGGCTCTTTCAGCGGGATCACCGGGGAGATGATTCGAGTCCTTGTCCTCTTCCTGCTCTTCGGGGCCCTGAGCACCGCCCTCGGGATGGCCTGGGATCCGGGGCGCTGGCCGATCCTCATGGGGATCTTCTTCGGGATCACTCTCCCGCTGTTCACGACTTTCTTTACCAACGGCGCAGGGATCGCCACCGGCTACATCGGCTCCCTGGGCTACTGGATGGCGCAGCAGTGCGTCCAGCGGGGAAGCCAGCCGCTCTTTTATTACTTCGTCATCGCCCCGATGTATGAGTTCATGCCGATCCTGCTTTCCATGCTGGCCCTCGGTTATTACGCCGGGCGATGGCTTGTCGGGGCGTCGTTTCCCGCTCCCCTGGATGCGGCTTTCCGAGGGTTCCTGGGGCTCTGGGTGATCCTCTCGTGGGTCGCTTACACGCTGGCCGGGGAGAAGATGCCATGGCTCACGGTCCATCTTACGGTCCCCATGATCCTGCTTTCCGCGACCTTCCTGAACGACACCCTGGGGGCTCTGGATTGGGGCCGGTGGTGGCGGGGCGGCGGAGCCGTCGCCGCGTTGCTGATCCTCCCCTTTGGGGCTGCCCTCCTGGGTCTTCTGACGGCCTGGCCTCAGGCCCGCCTGGCCATGCAGGCCCCGACCCTGGAATCTCTCCGGGCAGCCAACCAGGTCATCGCAGCCCTGATCAGCATAGGAGCCGTTGTAGGGGTCTGGGTCTACCTGGGCCCGCGTCTCGGCCTTGCCGGGCTCTTTCAGTCCTTCGCCCTCGCCGTCCTGGCCGTTCTCCTCTTCGCCACCCTTCACGTGGCCTGGCGCTTCAACTTCATCAACTACGACCTGGCCCTGGAGCACGGGGTCTACGCCCACGGCGCTCCCGGTGTGAAGATCGCCATGCGCCGTATCGAGGAGATCGCCCGCGCCCTCGGGCGGGACGCGGTGACGGTGGCTTACGACAACGACAGCTCCTGGCCCTTCACCTGGTATCTGCGGGACTGGAGGCAGCGCTATTTCGGAGAGAACCCGCGGCGCGAGGACCTGGAGGCCCCGGTGATCCTGGTGGGCAGCGCCAACTGGTATAAGGTGGAGAACGCCCTTCGCAACACCCATGAATCTTATCTATACCATCTGATCTGGTGGCCGATGGAGGATTACCGGGAGCTGACCTGGGAGCGCCTCCAGCGCTGGCTTTTGGATCCGGCGCGGCGGGCGGCTCTCTGGGACATCTTCTGGAGCCGGGACTATACCCGCTACGATCAGATCACTGGGAAAACCCACACCCTCGAGGCCTGGCCGCTGGCCCATGATTTCAAACTCTTCATCCGGAAGGATGTGGCGGCGAAGGCCTGGCCCCTGCGCCCCCAGCAGGCACTCGCCGCGCCCACGCCGCCGCCGGATCCTTACGCCCCTGTGAGCCGGAGCCTGAACGCCGTTCAGATCCTTGGAGGCCCCGGAAGTGAGCCCGGGCGCTTTCAGGAGCCCCACGGCATCGCCGTTGGGCCGGACGGGACCCTTTATGTGACCGATGGACGCAACCACCGGGTGCAGGTCTTCTCCCCGGACGGCCGGCTCCTGCGGACATGGGGATCCTTCTGCGCCCTTTATGAGAGTGGGGCCCCGGGGTGTATCGATCCCGACGGTCCAGGGCCGATGCCGCTGGGCGCCGGGCAGTTCAACGAGCCCTGGGGGATCGCCGTGGGGCCCGATGACACGGTCTATGTGGCGGACCTGTGGAACCATCGGGTCCAGCAGTTCACCGCCGACGGCCGCTTCCTCCGCGCATGGGGCGGCTTCGCTCGGGTGGAGGATCCGCAGGACCAGCCCGGCACCTTCTTCGGGCCCCGGGGCCTTCAGGTCCATGGCGATCGCGTCTATGTCACGGACACCGGCAACAAGCGCGTCCAGGTTTTCGACCGTGAGGGGCGCTTCCTAACGGCCTGGGGTGGGCCCGGCGTCGAGCCCGGGCGGCTGGACGAGCCGGTGGGCATCGCCGTCCTGCCGGACGGCAATCTGGTGATCGCCGACACGTGGAACCGGAGGATCCAGATCCTGACGCCGGAAGGGAAGCCCGTCCGGTCATGGGAGATCGCGGGATGGCTGGATCAGTCCCCCACTACCAAGCCCGATGTCGCGGTGGACGCCCGCGGTCGGATCTTCGTCACCGACCCCACCGGCTTCCGGGTTCTGGTCTTCGATGCCCGGGGGCAGCCCCTTCTCGCCTTCGGCCAGTATGGGGACGACGCCGCTTCGTTCCTTCTCCCTCAGGGGATCGCCGTCGGGCCCGACGGGCGGGTGTGGGTGGTGGACTCCGGAGGCCACCGGGTGATGGCCTTCCAGGTCCCGTAAAGGTGCGCCGATATCGTTCGTGAAGGAGGGCACGTGCTATAATCGGGTTCGGATCTCTTTTCCAGAGCGTGGGGGATGCCGAAGACGGCGGCGGATCTCACCCCGGAGGAACTGGAGGCGTATCGTGAGGCCTGGCGACGGCGCTGGGCGGAGGAGGAAGCCCGGCGGGCCCGGCGTCAGGAGCGGGCCTGGGCGGTGGCCCGTGCCGCCGCCCGATTATTAAAGGAACGCTTCGGCGCCCGTCGGGTGCGGGCCTTCGGCTCGCTCCCCACCCCATGGTTCCGGGAGCGCTCCGATATCGATCTGGCGGTGGAGGGTGTTCCCCCCGAGCGTCTGGGCGAAGCGGAGGCTGCCCTGGCGGAGTTGGCCCCGGATTTCCGCGTGGATCTCGTTCCTCTGGAAGCGCTTCGGGATGCGCCCCGGCTGCTTCGCCGCATTGAAGAAGAGGGGGTGGATCTGTGAGGCCTGAGGTGCGGTTGCGGATCGGTCGAATCGAGGGGGATCTGGAGGATCTGCGGCGGGTGGTGGAACGCGCGACCCGCTTCGTGGTGGATCAGGCAGTGCCGGAGGGTCCCCACTGGCATGAGGAGCTCTTGCCTCAGGCAAGCCTGGAGATCCCCTCCCTCCGACCGGCAGTGCTCCGGCGTAGCACGCGGGATTGTCTCGATGAATACCGTCGGTTCCGCCATGTGGTTCGAAACGTCTATGCCTTTGTGTTCGATCGAGCCCGCCTGAGGGAGCTGGCGCGCGGCCTCCCGAAGTGCTTTGAAGATGTCTCCCATGACCTTCAGGCGTTTCGGGAGTTCCTGGAGCGTCTGCATCCAGAGATCTCCAGTTCAACGCAGGGGGAGGAACAATGAAGCTGCATGAGTTCCAGTCCAAACAGCTCTTCGCGCGGTATGGGATCCCGATCCCCCGGGGGAAGGTGGCGACCAGCCCGGAGGAAGCCCGGGCCATCGCCAAGGAGCTGGGGAAGCCGGTGGTTGTCAAGGCCCAGGTCCTGGTGGGCGGGCGCGGCAAGGCAGGGGGGATCCGCCTGGCCCGCACCCCCGAGGAAGCGGAACAGGTCGCCGAGCAGATCCTCAGCATGACCCTCAAAGGCCTGCCTGTGCGCCGGGTCCTCGTGGATGAGGCGGCGGAGATCCAGGCGGAGCTCTACCTGGGGCTCACCATCGACCGGGCGCGCCGGCGGGTCGTGGCCATGGCCTCCTCGGCAGGCGGTGTGGACATCGAGGAGGTCGCCCGGACCACGCCGGAGAAGATTGTTCGGGTGATCATTGAGCCGGAGCTCGGCCTGCGGGAATATCAGGCCCGGACCCTGGCGGCAGGGATCGGGCTGGATCGTTCCCTCTGGGCTTCCTTCACCCAGATCGCTCTCGGCCTGTATCGCTGCTTCGAGGAGAACGATGCGACCCTGGCGGAGATCAACCCCCTGGCCGTGGTGCCCGTCCCGGCGCTGTTGGCCCTGGATGGAAAGGTGATCATCGACGACAACGCCCTGTTCCGTCATCCGGATCTGGCGGCCATGCGCGATGAGGACGAAGAGACGCCGACGGAGCGAGAGGCCCGCAAGTATGGGATCAGCTATGTGCAGCTGGATGGCAACATCGGGTGCATGGTCAACGGAGCCGGCCTGGCGATGGCGACCATGGACATCATCCAGCTCTATGGAGGACGCCCGGCGAACTTCCTGGACATCGGGGGCGGCGCGAGCGCGGAGCGCGTGGCAGCGGCCATGCGCTTGATCCTCTCGGACCCCAACGTGAAAGCGGTCCTGATCAACATCTTCGGTGGCATCACCCGCTGCGATGAGGTCGCCCGCGGGATGCTGGCCGCTTTTGAGATGGTCCGCCCGCGTGTGCCTGTGGTCGTCCGGCTGGTAGGGACCAACGAGGCCGAAGGTCGGGCGATCCTGCAACAGGCCCAGGGGGTCACCCTGTATACAGCCACCACCCTCGTGGAGGCCGCCCAGCAGGTCGTGCGCCTGGCCGGGGATGGGCACGGATCCTCCCCGTCCGGGCCGGAGCGACCGCAATGAACCGATGGCGGGGCTGATGGCGGCAGGCTCAGGCGGATCTGCGGCATGCTCGAGAGAGCGTGCGGCTGGAGGATTACGCTTGGGCCTGCTTCGCAGCTCAACAGGCTGCGGAGAAAGCCTTGAAAGCCCTCTATATGAGGCGAAATCAGATCGCCTGGGGGCATTCCGTGCGGTTGTTGCTGGAGCAGCTCGGCGAGGAGATCCCTGAAAGCCTGCTCGAGGCGGCGCGCATTCTGGATAAATATTACATCGGCCCACGGTATCCGAATGCCCATCCGGCCGGGGCACCCTTTGAACTATATACCCGCCATGAAGCGCTGGAGGCCATCCGGCTCGCTGAGGAGATCCTGAGCTATGTCCGTGCGGATTTGGAAAGCTGACCGTCAGAGGATCCAGAGCGGCCTGGAGCGCTGGTTGAAGGAGGTCATCGAGCCGGCGCAGGAGGTTCGAGAGGTCTGGCTGTTCGGATCCTACGCGCGAGGGGAAGAGTGGCCGGGAAGCGATGTGGATCTGCTGTTGATCGTGCGCGAAGCGGAGGGGCGTTTCGAGGATCGTGCGCTGCGGTATATTCCTCTGCGCTCGGATTTGCCTCTTGAGATATTCGTCTACACAGAGGAGGAGGCGCGTGCCCTATCCGGGCAGCCTGGCTCTTTGGTCTGGATCGCCTTCCGGGAGGGTCGGTGTCTCTGGCGGCGGGAGGAGGACGCGGGACCCGGCGGATAAGAGCGGGCGGAGGTTATCCTTTCGAGGAGGAGATCGGCGATGAGCATCCTGGTCCATCGCAACACGCGCGTGGTGGTGCAGGGGATCACGGGCCGCGAAGGCCAGTTCCACACCCAGCAGATGCTGGAATACGGCACGCAGGTGGTGGCCGGGGTCACCCCGGGCAAGGGCGGGCAGTGGATCCTGGGGATCCCGGTGTTCGACACTGTGAAGGAAGCCGTGGAGGCGACCGGGGCCAACTGCTCGGTGATCTTCGTCCCTGCCCGCTTCGCCCCCGACGCCATCCTGGAAGCGGCCGACGCGGGAGTCCCCCTGATCGTCTGCATCACGGAGGGGATCCCTGTTCAGGACATGATTCGGGTCCGGGCTTACCTGGATCGTAAGGGTGTGCGGCTGATCGGGCCCAACGGACCCGGCCTGATCACCCCGGGGGAATGCAAGGTGGGGATCATCCCCGGCCACATCACCCGCCCGGGCCCGGTGGGCATCGTCTCGCGCTCGGGGACCCTGACCTATGAGGTGATCGCGGCCCTGAGTCAGCGGGGCATCGGCCAGAGCACCTGTGTGGGGATCGGCGGCGATCCCATCCCTGGAACCAATTTCGTAGAGGTCCTGGCGATGTTTGAGGAAGATCCACAAACAGAGCATATTGTGCTGATCGGCGAGATCGGCGGCACGGAGGAGGAGCGGGCGGCGGATTTCATCGCCACGAAGATGAGCAAGCCGGTAACAGCCTTCATCGCCGGGCGCACGGCGCCTCCGGGCAAGCGCATGGGGCATGCGGGTGCGATCATCGAGGGAGGGACCGGCTCCGCTGCGGAGAAGATCGCCAAGCTGGAAAGCGTGGGCATCCCTGTCGCCCGCCATCCGGAGGAGATCGCGGAGATCGTGGCCAGCCGGCTCGGTGTCCGCGCGTGAAACGTATGGATGGCGCGATGATCCGTTTCGATCGGGTCTCCAAACGGTTCCATGCCCATCGCCAGCGCCCTCGCTCCTTTCATGAGTTGTTCGTCGAAGGGTGGCGGCTCTGGCGGCGACCTCCGGCGGAGGTTTTCTGGGCGCTGCGGGATGTCTCCTTCGAGGTAAAGCCCGGTGAGACCGTGGGTCTGATCGGGCCCAACGGCGCGGGCAAGAGCACTGTGCTCAAGCTCGCCGCCCGGGTCCTGGAGCCCACGTCCGGCCGGGTGGAGGTGCGGGGACGGGTAGCCGCCCTGTTGGAACTGGGGGTGGGTTTCCACCCGGAGCTGACAGGCCGGGAGAATGTCTTCCTGAACGGCGCCTTCATGGGCATCTCCCGCCGGGAGATGGCCCGCCGCCTGGAGGCCATCGTCGCCTTCGCCGAGCTGGAGGACTACATCGATGTCCCCGTCAAGCACTACTCCTCCGGGATGTATGTCCGTCTGGCTTTCGCGGTCTCCGTCTACCTGGATCCCGAGATCTTGCTGGTGGACGAGGTGCTGGCGGTGGGCGACGCGGCTTTCCAGCGCAAATGTGTGGATCATCTGATGGCCCTCCAGCAGGCCGGAGTGACCATCCTGCTGGTCTCCCACGACCTGGAAGCGGTGCAGCGGCTCTGCCACCGCGCCTTCTGGTTCGATCGCGGTCGGATCCGGATGGAGGGGATGCCATCCAGTGTGGTCCAGGCCTATCTGGATCGGGTCCGCGAGCGAGAGGACCAGGCTCTTCGGGATCACAATCGGCAGGAAGTGCCCGCGCGCCGGGGGAGCGGGCGCGTGCGGATCGAGCGGGTCTACCTGACCGACGGCGATGGTCGAGAGCGCTATCATTTCGAGACCGGGGAGACCATCCGGATCCATATGCGCTATCGTGCGCGGGAGCGAATCGAGCGACCGATCTTCGGCCTGGCCATCCATCGACAGGATGGGGTTCACATCTGCGGCCCCAACACAGCCTTCTCCGGTTTCGAGATCCCTTGGGTGGAGGGAGAGGGGGAGATCATCTATACGATCCCCACTCTTCCGCTCCTGGAGGGCACCTATTTGATCTCGGTGGCTGCCACAGATGAGCGGGACAGCGAGATCTTCGATTATCACGATCGGGCTTATATCTTCCGGGTGGTGCGCGGCCGGCATCCGGAGCGCTATGGCCTGATGACCATGGGCGGCCGCTGGGATCACGAGCGGCTCTCGGTCCCACAGAGCCTTTCCGTCCTGTAAGCGCTTGTTCCTTACGTTACGATGAATCAGGAGGCAGACGATGAGCGATGATCTGGAGGGGTTGCTGAAGGTCTTGACCGAGGCCCACGGCGTCCCGGGTTATGAAACGGAGGTCCGCGAAGTGATGCGTCGTCTCTTGGAGGGCCTGGGGGAGATCGAGCAGGACAACATCGGCAGCCTGATCTGCCGGCGCGGCGAAGGCAGGCCTCGAGTGATGCTGGCAGCCCACATGGACGAGATCGGCTTCATGGTCAAGCACATCACTCCCGAAGGCTTCATTCGCTTCACCCCCCTGGGTGGATGGTTCGATCAGGTGCTCCTGGGTCAGCGTGTTGTCATCAAGACACATAAAGGAGATGTGATCGGCGTGATCGGCGCTAAGCCACCTCATCTGCTTCCACCGGATGAGCGCAAGAAGGTGGTCGAGAAAAAGGATATGTATATCGACATCGGTGCCACCTCGGCGAAGGAGGTGGAGGAGGCCGGGGTGCGTATCGGCGACCCCATCGTGCCCCTGGCGCCGTTCCAGGTGCTGGCCAGTGGCAAGGCGTATCTCGCTAAGGCTTTCGATGACCGGGTGGGCTGCGCGGTGCTGGTGGAGGTCATGCGCCGCCTGGCCCGAGAGGGGCACCCCAACACCGTCTACGCTGTGGCGACGGTCCAGGAGGAGGTGGGCCTGCGGGGGGCGGCCACCAGTGTGGAGAAGGTGAACCCCGAGGTGGCCTTGATCCTGGAATCGGACATCGCTGGGGATGTTCCGGGCATCAAGCCCGAGGAGTCTACGGTGAAGTTGGGCGGTGGTCCCACCATCGTCGTCTACGATGCTCGCATGATCCCGAACCTCCGCCTACGGGATCTGGCGGTGGAAACCGCCTGCGCCCTGGGGATTCCCATTCAGTTCTCTGTGATCGAGGGAGGCGCCACGGACGGCGGCGTCATTCATCTGCATAAAGGAGGGGTGCCCACGCTGGTCCTCGGCGTCCCCGCTCGACATATCCATAGTCATGGGGGCATTGTCCATCGTGACGATGTCGAACGAGCCATCGCGCTGGTCACAGCCCTGGTGCAACGCCTGGACACGGAGACGGTGGCCCATCTGAGGTCATGAAGGGAAGCTGTCTGAGTTATAATTATCCCCGTGACGCCTTTCACAACGGGGTCGAAGCGGGGTTCCCATATCCCACTGGACGTGAGGTGGACGATGGCGGATCGGACGGACGCCTGGCAGGAGCTGATTGCCTCTTTACAGCAGCGCATTGAGGCATATACCCCTGAAGTGGAGGTCGCCGAGATCGGCGAGGTCCTCGAGGCCGGGGATGGCATCGCCCGGTGCTCGGGCCTCCGCAACGTGATGGCCAGCGAGCTGGTGGAGTTCGAGAACGGCGTGATGGGCATCGCCTTCAACCTGGAACGCGATAACGTCGGCGTCATCATCCTGGGAGATTTCAGCGGCATCCGCCAGGGGATGAAGGTCCGGGGCACCGGCCGCATCGCCTCGGTGCCGGTCGGCCAGGCCCTCCTGGGCCGCGTGGTGGACCCCCTGGGCCGACCCCTGGACGGGAAAGGGCCTATCGTCACGGATCGCTACCGCCCCATCGAGCGCATCGCCCCCGGTGTGACCAAGCGCCAGGACGTGGACACCCCGGTGCAGACGGGCATCAAGGCCATCGACGCGATGATCCCCATCGGGCGCGGCCAGCGGGAGCTGATCATCGGCGACCGCCAGACGGGGAAGACCGCCATCGCTGTGGACACCATCATCAACCAGAAGGGCAAGGGGATGGTCTGTATCTACGTGGCCATCGGTCAGAAGCGCGCCCAGGTGGCCCGTCTGGTCGATATCCTCGAGCGCTACGGCGCGATGGATTACACCATCGTGGTGGCGGCCACCGCCTCCGACCCCGCCGCCCTGCAATACATCGCCCCCTACGCGGGCTGCGCCATGGGGGAGGAGGTGATGGAGAACGGGGTGATCGTCGACGGCCAGCTGGTCAACGACGCCCTCATCGTCTACGACGATCTCACCAAGCACGCCTGGGCCTACCGCCAGGTCTCCCTGCTGCTCCGGCGTCCGCCCGGCCGAGAGGCCTACCCGGGCGACATTTTCTACCTCCACTCCCGGCTTCTCGAGCGCGCCGCTCGGCTGGCCAACAAATACATCATCGTGCCGAAGGACGCTCCCGAGGATGCCCAGGAGGGCGTCGACGGGAAAGTCTACACCGGCCCTCTGGGCTATAAGGAGGCCCTGAAGGCCCTGGAGGCCCGTCCCGATAAGGAGAACCTCAAAATCCTCAAAGTGAAGGGCTCCGGTGGGAGCCTCACGGCGCTGCCCATCGTGGAGACTCAACTGGGAGACGTCTCGGCCTACATCCCCACCAACGTGATCTCCATCACCGATGGCCAGATTTATCTGGAGACCGACCTCTTCAACGCCGGCATCCGTCCGGCCATCAACGTGGGGATCTCGGTCTCTCGGGTAGGGGGCGCAGCCCAGACGAAGGCCATGAAGCAGGTGGCCGGGCGCCTGCGCCTGGAGATGGCCCAGTTCCGGGAGCTGGCTGCCTTCGTTCAGTTCGGATCGGATCTCGATAAGACCACCCTGGCCATCATCGAGCGGGGCAAGCGGCTGACGGAGATCCTCAAGCAACCCCAGTATGAGCCGATGCCCCTGGAGGAGCAGGTGATGGTCATCTTCGCTGGAACCAACGGCTACCTGGACGCCATCCCGGTGGAGAAGGTGCGCCAGTGGGAGAAGGAGTTCCTGCGTTTCATGGCCACAAATTATCCCGAGGTCGGCCGCGATATCGCGGAACGTAAGGAGATCACCAAGGAGACCGAGGAGAAGCTGCGCCGTGCCATCGAGGAGTTCAACCGCGGCTGGCTGGCGGGATGAGAGGAGGCCTGGACGATGGCCGTCGCCACCCGCGCCCGCATCCAGGTAGACATCAAGCCCTTCCATCCCTACCTGCTTCGCCTGTATGGGGTGAGCGAGGCGGAGTTCGAGTCCCTGGCCGACGAGGATCTCAAGGCGGAATACCTCGACGGGGTGATGATCGTGCACTCGCCGGCGGGTTTCTCCCATGAGGATCGCCAGGCTTTCCTGCTCTCCTTGCTCCGTCTCTACGCGGAGGTCCATGGGATCGGGCGCGTGGTCGGAGGGAACGCCCTCTTCCGAGCCGGCCGCCGGCAGTTCGCGCCGGATGTGATGGTCCTGCCTCCGCATGTGCCGATCGTCCGCCAGCGGGCGGAGGGGATCCCGCTCCTCGTGGTGGAGGTGCTTTCGGAGTCGACGCGGGACTATGATTTGGGGGAGAAGCGGCGGTTGTATCGGGAGGTGGGGGTGGGGGAGCTGTGGCTGGTGGATGTGGAGGGGCAGGTGGTGGTCGTGGAGCGGCGGGGGAGGGGATATGAGCCGGAGGAGATCCATGAGGGCTGGGTGATTTCGGAGGCGGTGCCGGGGTTCCGGATCCGGGCGGAGTGGCTGTGGCAGGAACCCCTCCCCTCCGTCCTCGAATGCTGGCAGGCGATTTCATCCGCAGGCTGAACAGGAGGATGCGGTCGTGCCTACCCTTCGGGAATTGCGGCGTCGCATTCGAACCGTGCGGAGCATCTCCCAGATCACCCGGGCGATGGAGGCGGTATCGGCCTCCAAGATGCGGCGGGCCCAGGAGATGACGCTGGCCTCTCGCCCCTATTCCCAGAAGGCCTGGGAGGTCCTGGTCCATCTCGCCCATCAGGCGGAGGCCAGCGCCCTTCTGCATCCCTTGCTGGAGGTCCGGCCGGTCCATCGGGTGCTGCTGGTTCTGATCACCGCGGATCGCGGGCTGTGCGGCGCTTACAACGACAACATCATCCGTCTGGCTTTCCGGTTCGCCGCAGTGAGCCGCGCCCCCGTGGCCTTCCTGACGGTGGGCCGCAAGGGGCGGGACGCCGTGGCGCGGGTGCGGGGAGCCTTGATTGCGGATTTCTCCCCTATGCCCCGTTGGCCGCGTTTTGCGGACGTGCGGCCCATCGCCCGCCTGGCGATGGAAGAGTTCCTAAAGGGGAGCGTCGATGAGGTCTATGTCGCCTATACGGATTTCATCAACACCATGGTCCAGCGCCCCCGTGTCCGCCGGCTGCTTCCCCTCCGCCTCACCGGTGCCTACGAACCGGCGGTCCCGGAGGCCGTGGAGCGGCTGGACACCTGGGCGGTGGCCAACAAGACGTTTATCTACGAACCGGACCCGGCTCAGTTGTTAGAGGTGATCCTGCCTCGTTTTGTGGAGCTCCAGCTCTATCAAGCGGTTCTGGAAAGCTTGGCCAGCGAGCATTCCGCGCGCATGGTAGCCATGCGCAACGCGACTGAGAACGCGGAGAACCTGATTTACACCCTGACCTTAAGCTACAACAAAGCTCGCCAGCAGTCCATCACCAGCGAGATGCTGGACATCGCGGGAGGCGCGGAGGCGATGCGCCAGGCCGCCCGCGCCCAGATCCAGGCGCGGGTCCGCACCCCCGCAGGCCGCTGAAGCGGCCTGTTCCGCAGATTCGGCGCGTGGAAAACGTCTCGGAAAGGACGTTTCAACATCCTGCTCTGAGCCTCAGAATCTGAATTCAGGAGGTGGACACGGATGGCCAAGGGCTCTGTGGGTCGGATCGTGCAGATCATGGGGAACGTGGTGGATGTGGAGTTCCCGCCCGAGGAGCTCCCCGATATCTATAACGCGATCGAGATCCCCCGGGACGGGCACCGGCTGGTGCTGGAGGTGCAGCAGCACCTGAGTGGCGGTGTGGTGCGCTGTATCGCCATGGACACCACGGATGGTCTGCGCCGGGGCATGGTGGCCTATGATACCGGAGCCCCCATCACGGTCCCGGTCGGGGAGGCCACCCTGGGCCGGGTGTTCAACGTGCTCGGGGAGCCCATCGACGACAAGGGCCCTGTCCACGCCACGGAATACCGGCCCATCCACCAGCCCCCGCCTTCCCTGGAGGAGCAATCCACACAGATCGAGGTCTTCGAGACCGGCCTCAAGGTCATCGATCTGATCGCCCCCTTCATGCGGGGCGGGAAGGTGGCGGTGTTCGGGGGCGCTGGGGTGGGCAAGACGGTGATCATCATGGAACTCATCCGCAACATCGCCACCGTCCACAAGGGCATCTCGGTCTTCGCCGGCATCGGGGAGCGCACCCGCGAGGGCACCCAGCTCTACCGGGAGATGATCGAGGCCGGGGTGATTGACAAGACTGTGATGGTCTTCGGCCAGATGAACGAGCCCCCGGGGGTGCGCCTGCGGGTGGGCCTGACCGCCCTCACCATGGCCGAGTATTTCCGGGATCAGGGGCGGGACGTCCTGATCTTCATCGACAACATCTTCCGCTTCGTGATGTCCGGCTCTGAGGTCTCGGCGCTGCTCGGCCGCATGCCCTCGGCGGTCGGGTATCAGCCCACCCTGGCTTTCGAGATGGGTCAGCTCCAGGAGCGCATCACCTCTACCCGCCGTGGGGCCATCACCTCTATGCAGGCGGTCTACGTGCCTGCCGACGACTATTCCGATCCGGCGCCGGTAGCCACCTTCGCTCATCTGGATGCCACCATCGCTCTGGAGCGGAGCATCGCCGAGAAAGGCATCTACCCGGCAGTGGATCCCCTGGCGTCCACCAGCCGGATCCTGGATCCGCGGATCGTAGGGGAGGAGCACTACACGGTGGCCCGGGAGGTGCAGCGGGTGCTGCAGCGCTATAAGGATCTCCAGGATATCATCGCCATCCTGGGGATCGACGAGCTCTCTGAGGAAGACAAGCTGATCGTGGCCCGGGCCCGCAAGATCGAGCGCTTCTTCAGCCAGCCGATGTTCGTGGCCGAGCAGTTCACCGGCTTGCCTGGCCGTTACGTCCCGTTGAAGGAGACGGTGCGTGGGTTCAAGGAGATCCTGGAAGGCAAGCACGATGATCTTCCCGAGGCCGCCTTCTACATGGTCGGCACCATCGATGAGGCGGTCGAGAAAGCTGAGCGCCTGCGCCGGGGCGAGCTGCGATGAGCCTCGAGGGGCAGGATCTACGGGGACGCTGGCAGCGCATGGTCGCAGACTACCGGGCCCTCTGCGAGGCGGAACGGCGGGATCTGGCGGGCGCCATCTTTTAGACCGTTTGCGGGAGGCGGGCTTCCGGGCAAGCGCGGAGGCCTTCTTGCGCCTCCGGGAAGGGCGACCGGTCAAGATCTTCTTCACCCGCCGTTTCTCGGTAGACTTGCGTCAAGCCTCCTTTCGGTTGGATCGAGAGGCGATCCGGCGCGCCCGGGAGGTGGAGCTGTTCGGGTTGACGTTGCGCTTGGCCACCCCGGAGGATCTGATCGTCTACAAACTGGCTCGTTGGGAGCCTATCGACGAGCAAGATGTGCGGGCGGTTCTGGAAAGCCAGCGAGGTTCTTTGGATTGGACCTACATCGAGGCGGCGGTGCACGACCTGGCCCAGGAGGCTGAGCTTCCGGAGCTGCCGGTCCGCTGGAGCCGTCTGAAGGAGGAGATCGACGGATGAGCCCTCTGCGCCTGGAGATCGTCACCCAGGAACGCGCTCTGTTCAGCGGGGATGTGGATATGGTCGTGGCCCCCGGCGTGGAAGGGGAGCTGGGAATCCTCCCTGGACATGCACCGTTGCTCACCGCCCTGGGGATCGGGCCGCTGCTGGCCCGCCGGGGGAGCGAGGAGCTCTGGTTTGCCATCCACGGGGGCTTTATGGAGGTCACCCCGGAGAAGGTGATCGTGCTGGCGGACGTCGCCGAGCGGGCGGAGGAGATCGACATCGCCCGGGCCGAGGAGGCCCGTCAGCGCGCGGAACAGCTCCTCAAAGAGCGGCCGGCCGGCGTGGATCTCAACGCCGCCCTGGCCGCCCTGCGCCGCTCGCGGGTCCGCCTGGAGGTCGCCCGCCGTCGCCGGATCCGTCGGGAGAGCTCGTCCGGACCATAAAACCTCTTTCAGCCGCCAGGATCCCAAAGAAGCGCCGGATCCGGACGGGATGAGCCATGATGGGCCCGACCACGGAATATGCAATGGAGGAGCGCATCGGGGATGCTCACCAAACGTTTGGGCATTGATCTGGGGACCGCCAACGTGCTGGTTTACGAGGTGGGGCGCGGCATCGTCCTTCAAGAGCCCTCCGTGGTGGCCATGCCTGTGGATGGGGATGAGATCCTGGCGGTGGGAGAGGAAGCGCGAGCGATGTATGGCCGCACCCCGGAGATCATCGAGGTCATCCGACCCCTCCGGGACGGCGTGATCGCCGATTACTACGTCACCGAGCGGATGCTCCGGTATTTCATCAACAAGGTCTGTGGCCCCCTTCGCCTCTTTCGGCCTCACGTGATGATCTCGGTCCCCTATGGGGTGACCAGCGTGGAGAGCCGGGCGGTGCATGAGGCCGCGGTGGCGGCCGGCGCTCACCCCGGACACGTCTATCTGATCCCTGAGCCGCTGGCCGCGGCCCTGGGGGCAGGCCTGCCGGTGGACACCCCCACCGGGAACATGGTCGTGGACCTGGGGGGTGGCACCACCGAAGCGGCGGTGATCTCCATGCTGGGGATCGTGACCGCCCACTCTGTGCGGGTGGGCGGCATCCGGATGGATGAGGCCATCATCGGCTATGTGCGTCGGAAATACAACCTGGCCATCGGGGAGCCGACGGCAGAACAGGTGAAGATCCAGATCGGGACGGCCCTGCCCCTGGATCCGCCCCTGACCATGGAGGTGCAGGGCCGCGATCTGGTCACCGGGTTGCCGCGCACGATCACCCTGAGCTCCGATGAGGTGCTGGAAGCCATCCAGGAGCCCCTTCAGGCGGTAGTGGGAGTGGTCCGGGCGGTTCTGGAGCGCACGCCCCCCGAGCTGGCTGCGGACATCATCGATCGCGGGATGGCCCTGGTGGGGGGCGGGGCGCTGCTGCGGCGGATCGACGAGTTCCTGACCCAGCAAACCGGCGTCCCGGCTTACGTCGCGGACGCCCCCATGGCCTGCGTCGCCATCGGGGCCGGCAAGGCTCTGGAGAACATCCACCTCTTCCAGCGCACGCTCACGACAATCTGGTCCTCTTTTTAAATCCGTCCTGAGAGCGCGGGGCGGACTGTCAGGCTTTTCTGTTCTACCCAAGGGATCAGCCCCGCGCCGCCTTATGGATTCGGCGACTTCCTGAGATCAGCGAATCACCAAGTTCCAGGCCGGACACTGGGAGGCGTTCGACTTCGCGGAGGAGATCCTCCGCCTGGGAAAGATCGGCGCGAGCCATCTCCCCGCTGGTCACGGCTTGATCACCTTCCCCCAGTCGAAAGTCCGGCTTCAGGTCCCAGTAGCGGACAGCGCCCTGACGCTTCCGTTGGGCTCCCAGGGCCTTCAGCCGCTCCCGCAAGCGCTCCAGGATCGATGAAAGGAACGGCTCCCGCTCATAAAGGATGTAAGCGTCCTCCGTCAGATCCAGATACAGCGGGGTGATCCGCATCGCTTCTTCCGGCGTCTTCAGGATCACGGAGACCTCCGCCGTGATCCCGCGCCCCCACAGGGCCTTCAGCTGGGGCTCCACCGCCCGATCTGCCTCTTCCAGCCAACCGTAGCGCTCCAGCCGGCGGGCCGGCAGGCCCTCGGCGATCACCAGGAGGTCCACATCCGAGGAGGGGCCCGCTTCTCCCGCGCCACCGACCCGAACAGGGCGACGGCAACCAGCCGCTCCCCCAGGCTTTGCCGCAGCGCCTCCGCATAGGCCCGGGCGAGAGCCCACAGCGCTCGCTGGATCTCTTCCTGGGAAACGTGCGGAGGATGCGCCATTCGCAGTCCTGCCTTATCCCTCGTTCCCCAGGTAATACGTCATCTGCTGAAGGTGGATCGCCGGGTCGATATACTGCACCAGGATCCCCTTGGGGACCTTGAGATGAATGGGAGCGTAGTTCAGGATGGCGCGGATGCCGGCTTCGACGCAGAGGTCCGCCACCTGCTGGGCGGCGGAGGCCGGCACGGCGATCATGGCGATCTGGACCCGGTGAGCCCGGACGAACTCCGGGACCTCCTGGACGTCCCGGATCACATGAGGCCCGATGGGCCGGCCGATTTTCTCCGGGTCGTTATCGAAGATCGCGACCAGCCGGAAGCCCCGCGGGGTGAAGCCCTGATACTGAGCCAGGGCGTGTCCCAGGTTGCCGGCCCCGATCAGAATCATGTCCCACGTCCGATCCACCTTCAGGATGCGCTTCAAATGCTCGATCAGATCCGGGATGCGATACCCGGTCCCCTGCTTGCCGAAGGTTCCGAAGTAAGAGAGATCCTTCCGGATCTGGGCGGAGCTGATCCCCAGGCGCTCCCCCAGCTCTTGAGAGGAAGTGATCTCCCGACCTTCGGCGGCCATCACCTGGAGCGCCCGCAGATACACCGGCAACCGCCCCACCACAATGTCCGGCACTTTTTGCACGGCCGCCATGCTCACCCTCCGTCTCCGAAATGCGTTGAAATCGCCGATTCCTATATATCACAAATTTGTGAAAAGGGGAATTTAGAGCATCTCCGGAGAGGGGGAGCGGACCGTCGGGGGGGTCTCCACGCGGATGGGAGCGCCGGGAAGGATCCATCCGCTTTCCAGCACCCGGGCGAGCATGCCGCGGCGGCCCCGCAGCGCTTCCTGGAGCCCGGGGCGGATCTCATCCATGCGCCCGCAAGGGGTGCAGGGCTTGGTGATCTCCAGCAGGGCCTCGCCGATCCGCAGGCGGTCACCGGGCTGAAGGGCGTGAAGGGAGAGCCCTCGCACGGTGATGTTCTCCCGCACAGCCCCTGGCCGGAGATCCAGGGCTTCCAGGGTCTCAAGATCCATGAGCAGGACCTGACGGGAGGATCCTGCCCGAGCGTGGGAGTCGCCCACAATACCGTAGCCGGCCTCCACCCGGAGGGCCGGAACCGCCTCCATGGGCATTCGATGGCCCGGGCATCGGAACAGCGCCACCACCACGGGTTGGTCCATGGAGCTTGCTCCTTGGCGCAGATCTCCAGGCGCGCAGCTCGAAGGTTCCCCGAGATGAGGGCTGGAGGACCCGGCGGCCCTCCAGCCCCCTGCGGACGAGGGATCAGAGGTTGGCCACGATGGCCTCAGCGAACTCGCTGGTGCGGACCTCCCGGGCGCCTTCCATCAGGCGCGCCAGGTCGTAGGTCACGATCTTCTGCTGGATGGTGCGGGTGAAGGCGGCCTCGATGGCGTCGGCAACCTCATTCCACCCAATGTAGCGGAACATCATCACCCCGGAGAGCAGCAGCGAGCCCGGGTTTACCTTGTCCAGACCGGCGTATTTGGGGGCTGAGCCGTGGGTGGCCTCGAAGACGGCCAGCGTGTCCCCGATGTTGGCGCCGGGGGCGATGCCCACCCCGCCCACCATAGCCGCCAGGGCCTCGGAGAGGTAATCGCCGTTGAGGTTGGGGGTGGCGATCACGTCGTATTCCTCGGGGCGGAGCAGGACCTGCTGGAACATCGCGTCGGCGATGCGATCCTTGATGATGATCTTTCCATCCGCAGGTTTGCCCTCGGCCACCTCCGCTTCGGTGATGGTCACATCGCCGAACTCTTCCCTGGCCACCTCATAGCCCCAGCGGATGAAGGCGCCCTCCGTGTATTTCATGATGTTGCCCTTGCCGACCAGGGTGACGCTGCGCCGGCCGTTCTCCAGGGCATAGCGGATGGCCTTGCGCACCAGCCGCTTGGTGGCCCCCTCGCTGATGGGTTTAACCCCGATGCCGGTGTTGGGCGGCAGGGTGATCTTGAAGGTCCGCTTCAGATAGGCCGCCACCCGCTTGGCCTCCGGCGAGCCTGCTTCCCACTCGATCCCGGCGTAGACATCCTCCGTGTTCTCCCGGAACACTACCATGTTGACCTTATGGGGTTCTTTGAGGGGGGATGGGACCCCCGGATACCATTTGACCGGCCGGATGCAGGCGTAGAGGTCCAGTTTCTGCCGGAGCTGCACGTTGATGCTGCGCCAGCCGTAGCCCACCGGGGTGGTGAGGGGGCCTTTGATGGCCACCACGAACTCACGGATGGCGCGCAGCGTTTCCTCCGGGAGGCGCTCGCCGTAGAGTTCCTCCGCGTCCTCGCCGGCGTAAAGGCGGACCCATGCGATCTTCCGCTGGCCGCCGTAAACCTTCTGCACGGCCGCGTCCCACACCTTCATCGCCGCCGGCATGATGTCCCGTCCCGTCCCATCGCCCACGATATAGCCGATGATCGGATGGTCCGGGATCACCAGCCGCCCGTTCCGCACCTCGATCTTCTTGCCGTCCTCCGGTACGCGCACGTGGGTGAACATGGCGAAACCCTCGTGTGAATCTTTTCACGGGTGATTATACCGGAGGGGCAGGAAGAGGGGAATCCGCCGGAAGGCGTGAGGGACGGTTGACATGGGATCCCGGCCGGGCCTATAATCCCCACGCAACCCTGTGCACGGGGGGCTCCCCATGCAGGTCCGGAATTACATCAACGGCAAATGGGTGGAGGCGCGCTCCGGGGAGTGGTATGTGGACCTCAACCCGGCCACGGAGGAGCCCGTGGCCGAGGTGGTGAAATCCGATGAGCGGGACGTGGCCGCTGCGGTGGAGGCCGCCGAGGCGGCTTTCGAGAAGTGGCGGAAGGTCCCGGCACCCAAACGGGCGGAGATCCTGTATCGGGCCGGGCAGCTGCTGGTGGAGCGCAAGGAGCAGCTGGCCCGCCTGCTCACCCAGGAGATGGGGAAGATCCTCCCCGAGGCCCGCGGAGATGTGCAGGAGGCCATCGACATGGCCTTCTACATCGGCGGGGAGGGCCGCCGGCTCCTGGGCTACACCGCCCCAGTGGAGCTGCCCAACAAGTTCGGGATGGCCATCCGCGACCCCATCGGGGTCGTCGCCTGCATCACCCCCTGGAACTTCCCCATCGCCATCCCCTCCTGGAAGATCTTCCCCGCCCTGGTCGCCGGCAACACCGTGATCTTCAAGCCCGCCACCGACACCCCGGCCACCGCCGCCGAGTTCGTGCGGATCTTCGAGGAGGCAGGGCTTCCGCCGGGCGTCCTCAACCTCGTCATCGGCCCTGGCCCCACGGTCGGCAACGCCCTGGTCGAGCATCCCACCGTGAAGGCCATCTCCTTCACCGGCTCCACGGAGGTCGGGCGCGATCTCTACGCCCGGGCCGCCCGGCACCTCAAGCGGGTCTCCCTGGAGATGGGCGGCAAGAACGCCATCATTGTGATGGAGGACGCCAACCTGGAGCTGGCCCTGGAGGCCACCCTGTGGGCGGCCTTCGGGACCACCGGGCAGCGCTGCACGGCGTGCTCCCGGCTGATCCTCCACAAGCCCATCCAGGAGAGGTTCACGGAGATGCTGGTGGAGCGGGCGAAGCAGCTGCGACTGGGGAACGGCCTGGAGCCGACCACCGATGTGGGGCCGCTGATCAACGAGGCGGCGGTGCGGAAGGTCCACTCCTATGTGGAGATCGGGAAGGCGGAGGGGGCCCGGCTGCTATGCGGCGGCAACCCGGTCAAGGTCAACGGCAAGGGTTTCTTCTACGAGCCCACGATCTTCGATCAGGTGCGGCCAGACATGCGGATCGCCCAGGAGGAGATCTTCGGCCCCGTGCTCTCCATCATCGAGGCGGAAAACCTGGAAGAGGCCATCCGTATCAACAACTCGGTCAACTACGGCCTCTCCAGCAGCCTCTTCACTCAGGATGTCAACAAGGCTTTCCAGGCCATCCGGGACATCACCACAGGCATCGTTTACATCAACCACGGAACCACAGGGGCGGAGATCCAGTTCCCCTTCGGCGGCACCCGCGGGACGGGCAACGGGCATCGGGAGGCCGGGCTGACGGCCATCGAGTTTTTCACGGAGTGGAAGGCGGTTTACGTCGACTACAGCGGCCGGCTCCAGCGGGCCCAGATCGACACCACCGCCTTCGGGCAGGTGCCCATCCAGTGACATCCATCCGGGCTCCCGTCTGGGCGCGGGGCGGGCCGGACGCCCGGCCCGCCCCGCTCTCCGATGCGGGAGCCCCCCGGTCTTGATGGTAAAGTTCGCACGGTTTAGCAAAATTGTGCTAAGATTCACATGATGCGTTTCTATTGGGATGATGCGTATCCGATTGCGCAGGCGTTGCGGGCGGCCCATCCGGGCGTGGATCCCCTTTCGGTGGACTGGGACACGCTGCATCGGTGGGTGGTCGCCCTGCCGGGTTTCGCGGATGATCCGCGCCTGAAGGATCCGGTGCGGCTGGAGGAGATCCAGCGGGAATGGCTGGAGGAGGTGCTCGCCCATGGATGAGCTGCGTGATCTGAACACCATGCCGGTCCCCTCCGAGCTCCGCAACAACGTGTTCGTCACCACCATTGACCGATTCGTGAGCTACATCTACAACTGGGGGCGCAAGCGATCGGTCTGGCCGATGATGTTCGGCCTCGCCTGCTGCGCCATCGAGATGATCTGCGCTGCGGCCAGTCGCTTCGACATCGCCCGCTTCGGCTCCGAGCTGATGCGCCCCAGCCCCCGGCAGGCGGATCTCATGATCGTTTCCGGCACCGTGACCAAGAAGATGGTTCCCCAGATCGTTCGCCTCTACAACCAGATGCCGGAGCCCAAATACGTGATCTCCATGGGCGCCTGCGCCACGGGCGGCGGCCCCTTCAAAGAGGGCTACAACGTGGTCTCCGGCATTGACAAGTTCATCCCGGTGGACGTGTATGTGCCGGGTTGTCCGCCGCGGCCGGAGGCCCTGTTGCACGGGCTCCTCAAACTCTACGCCAAGATCGAGCGCCAGTCCGTGCGGGAGGTTCCCTGGTATCAGAAAGGGGAATCCGAAGCCATCCCGGTGCCGATCCTGGGGCCGGATCTCATCGACCCCCGACGTCTGCCGGAGATCCGCGCCCGGCTGGCCGAGCTGCGCGCGCAGCAGGGAGGATCCCCGGAGGCTTCCGCGGGATCCGAGAAGGGCGCGTGATGAGCCTCGGGAAACGTTGCGCGTGCGCAATGTCCATGGGATCCCTTTCGCCTGATCATGCCCTCCAGGGGAGGTGGGGATGAGTGCGCCGACGAAGACGAAGGCGGCTCCGCTGGCGGAGCTGAAAGGCGATCTGGCAACCCTGAAGGAGCGCTTCGGCGACGCCGTCCAGCCCGCGGAATACGAGGGCGTGGTGATCGCCAACGACGTTCTGGTGGAGGCAGCCCGCTTCATCCGGGATGAGCTGGGCTACAGGTATCTCTCCAGCGTGACCGCGGTCGACTATATCGAGCAGGGCTATTTCGAGGTGGTCTACCACGCCTACCGCCTCGAGGGCGGCGGCCCCCTGGTGTTCAAAGCCCGGACCCCCCGGGATGTGGCCGCCGTGCCCTCCCTGGTCTCAGTGTGGCCAGGAGCGGATTTCCAGGAGCGGGAGGCCTGGGATCTGATGGGAATCCGTTTCGTCGGCCACCCGAACCTGAAGCGGATCCTGCTGTGGGAGGGATTCCACGGACATCCCCTGCGCAAGGACTGGAAGGAGCCTTACTACGAGGAGGAGCACAAGCCCTTCAGCAGCCGATGGCCTTCCGGCCATCACGTGCGGGCGGAGGATCGGGTCCTCTGGCGCGACAACGTCCAGTATCCGCTGGACTGGGATCCCGACCAGGTCGAGGACACCTCCGACGAGCTGCTCTACATCGGCATGGGGCAGTTCGCCCGGGCGGACACGGGGGAGGTGGTGGAGCCGAAGACCCTGCGCACGGAGCGGCTGGTGGTCAACATGGGTCCCCAGCATCCCAGCACCCACGGGGTCTTCCGCATGGTGGTCACCCTGGACGGGGAGACCATCGTGCGCCTGGAGCCGGTCATGGGCTACCTCCACCGCAACCATGAGAAGATCGGCGAGCGCAATATGTATCTCCAGAACATGCCCTACACGGACCGGCTCGACTACATCTGTTCGATGAGCAACAACCTGGGATACGCCATCGCCGTGGAGAAGCTGCTGGGGATCAAGCCCCCGGAGCGGGCGGAGTATCTGCGGGTGATCATGGCGGAGTTCACCCGGATCGTCAACCACCTCTGGGCCATCGGCTTCCTTCTGAACGACCTGGGGGCTTTCTTCACCCCCGCCCTCTACGCCATTGAAGAGCGGGAGCTGGTCCTGGACCTCTTCGAGGAGGCCTCGGGCTCCCGGATGATGTGCAACTATATGCGCTTCGGCGGCGTGGCCCATGATGTCTCCGACGACTGGATCGCCCGGGCCAGGGAGCTGGTCTATAACCGTCTCCCCCGGGCCATCGAGGAGTTGGACCGCTACCTCACGCATAACGAGCTGATCAAAGCCCGCTGCCAGGGGGTAGGGGTGCTCCCGCCGGACCTGGCGGTGGCCTACAGCACGGCGGGGCCGGTGCTGCGCGCCTCGGGGATCCCTTACGACGTGCGCCGGGCGGAGCCTTACAGCATCTACGATCGCTTCGACTTCGATGTGGCGGTCCGCTATAACGGGGACGTTTACGATCGCTACCTGATCCGCATCGACGAGATGTGGCAGTCCCTGCGCATCCTCCGCCAGGCCCTGGATCAGATCCCCAAGGGGGAGATCCAGGCGGGCAAGAAGCAGTATATGATCCGCGTGCCCGCCGGGCAGGCCTACGGGCGGGTGGAGAACCCGAAGGGGGAGCTGGGCTTCTACCTCGTCAGCGACGGCAGCCCCAACCCCTACCGCTATCACATCCGGGCGCCGTCCTTCATCAACCTCACCGCTCTGAACGAGATGTGCAAGGGCCACAAAGTGGCCGACGTGGTGGTCATCCTGGGCAGCATCGACATCGTGCTGGGAGAGGTCGACCGTTAGCCTGCAAGCGGGAGGCGACGCGCGATGATCTACGGTCTCGGCATCCTCAAGGGCCTCGGCGTCACGCTGAAGCATTTTATCTACTCCTATCTCGAGGACGTCCGCTATCTCTTCGAGGGCGGGCGTTATCAGCCGCGCCATCTCCCGGCCCGCCAGGGCCCGCGGGCCCGTGGCGTGTTCACCGTTCAGTATCCGAAGGAAAAGCTGCCGCTGCCCGAGAACTTCCGCTACATCCCCTTCCTGGTCTACGACACCCAGGAGAACAAGATCAAGTGTACCTCCTGCGGGATCTGCGCCAAGGTTTGCCCGCCCCAGTGCATCTGGATCGTGCGGGGCACGGACCCCCAGACCGGTCGCCCGAAGCCGGAGCCGGAGGCCTTCTACATCGACGCCACCATCTGCATGTCCTGCGGCTTCTGCGCCGAGTTTTGCCCCTTCGATGCGATCAAGATGGATCACGATTATGAGCTCTCCGCTTACGAGCGCTACGAATCGTTGCTCTTCGATCTGCCGCGCCTGCTGAAGCCCGACACCTATCATGCCCGGATCCATCCCTCGGACTGGGCGCGGGAGATGGCGGAGAAGGAGGCGGAGAAAGCGAAGAAGGGGGAGAAGGCGGCAGCCCATGCCTCCTCCTGAGCGCGATAACGGAAAGGATCCGCGGTGCGCACGCGAACGGCAGCCATCGAAACGGCGGCGGTGCTGGAAGAGGCGGTGGCCCGGCTGCGGCGGGCAGACCCGGGGCTGCGGGCGGTGATCCTGTTCGGGTCGGCGGCCTGGGCCGAGGAGATGGCCCGCGATCTGGATCTGTTGATCCTCACAGAGGGACAGCCGGAGGAATCCATCCTTCACGATCTCCTGACCGATCTCCCGCTCCCGGTGGATCTGGTGATCCGACGGGTTGGGGAGCCCCTGGGCGGGCTGGCTCCGGCCATCCGCGCGGGCCGTCTGATCTGGGGGGACCCGCGGATCCTCGAGGAGGCGTTATCCGGCATGCCGGTCCCATCCCCGGAGGAGGTCTGGCAGACTCTGGCAGCCGCAGAGGATTATGCCCGCCTGGCCCAGGAGGCAACCTCTCCTCTGCGACGAGATCGCCACTATCGAACGGCTTTCAACACCCTCTTCGAGGCCGCCCGCCTGGCCGTGATGATCTACTTAGGCACCGACGAGGAGCGCTGGGGGCGTCTTTCGCGTGCGCTTCCCCCGGAGCTGGCGGAGCTGTTTCGCCGCCTGATCCATCACCTTCATATCCGATTCTGGTATGAAGGGGAATATCCGAAGGAGCAGGCCGCGGAGGCTTTCCGCTTGTGGAAGGAAGAAGTCCAGCGCTTCATCGAGCGTTTGCTCCCCCGGTGAGAGGCCGGGGATCTCCACCGTCTACCGGTGGGAAACAGGAGGCATGGATGGCGACGACGGAACAGGTGATGCAGGCGTTGCGCCGGGTGATCGACCCGGAGCTGGGGCGGGATATCGTCTCCCTGGGGATGGTGCGGGACGTTCGGGTGGAGGGCGATCGGGTCTCGCTCACGGTGGTGCTCACCACCCCGGCCTGTCCCCTGACGGAGCGCATCGAGGCGGAGGTACGCGCCGCCCTCCAGGCCCTTCCCGGGGTGCGGGAGGTGGACCTGCGGATGTCGGCCCAGGTGCCGGCCCACGCCCGGCTGCAGGGGATCGAAGGCCTGGCCTTCAAGAACATCCTGGCGGTGGGCAGCGGCAAGGGCGGGGTGGGCAAGAGCACGGTGGCGGTCAACTTGGCGGTGGCCCTGGCCGGGATGGGGGCGGTGGTCGGGCTGATGGACGCTGATGTGTATGGCCCCAACATCCCGGAGATGATGGGCGTGCGGCGCATCCCCGCCCCGCGGGACAACAAGATCATCCCCGCCGTAGCCTATGGGGTGCGGGTGATGTCCATGGGCTTCTTGCTCCCTCCGGATCAGCCGGTGATCTGGCGCGGCCCGATGCTCCACAGCGCGGTGCGGCAGTTTTTGACCGACGTGGACTGGGGGATGCTGGATTACCTGGTGGTGGATCTGCCGCCAGGGACCGGGGATGTGGCCATCTCTCTGGCCCAGCTGGTGCCCCTGACCGGAGCGGTGGTGGTGACCACGCCCCAGGCCGTCTCGCTGAGCGATGTGGGACGGGCGGTGGAGATGTTCCGGCGGCTGGAGGTGCCCGTGCTGGGGGTGGTGGAGAACATGAGCGGATTCGTCTGCCCCCACTGCGGCCGGGAGACCGCCATCTTCGGGGAGGACGGCGGCCGTCAACTGGCGGAGCGGATGGGGGTGCCTTTCCTGGGGCGCATCCCGCTGGACCCGCGGGTGCGGGAGGGCGGGGATGCGGGGCGGCCCCTCGTGATCGCCCACCCCGACAGCCCGGCGGCCCAGGCCATGCGGGACATCGCCCGCCAGATCGCCGCCCGCATCAGCGTCCTCAACCTCAGCGAGCCGGCGCCCTCGGGCCCCTCCCCCGCGCGTTGAGCGGATCCCGCTGGGGATGGCCCAACGGGGAGGCCGCGCAGGCCTCCCCGTTGTTTTTTCCGCGACCGCGCGTCGGGCTCTCTACCCCTGCAGCCAGGGCCCTTTGTTCTGGAGCACGGCGTAGGTGTTCAGGAGAGCAACGCCGGCCCACAGGAGGATCACCAGGCAAGCGGCAGCCAGGCCTCCGAGGAACGAGATGGACTGAAGGGCTTCGCTCCCGGAAACCCCGGCGATCGTCATGAACAACAGCGGGCAGCACCCGAACACCACGCTGAGGGCCAGGTTGTAGCCCATCCCCCAGAAGGCATGCCGTTTGGCCAGGGGATGGAGGTCCTGGACGAAGAAGGCCGCCAGCCCCACGAACCAGATCCACCAGGGCAGGATGGCCAGCAGCTGATCCCGCTGGGAGAGGGGAGCCGGGGAGGGCGCGCCGGACATCGGTTCGGTGGACATGGGGAATCTTCCTTTAGAGTGGAATCAACCGGCCCGAGGCGATGCGCCCCATTTCCATCGGGGCGCATCACCCCGCTCGTTTTCAACGGAAGATGATATCATGACGAAGGCGCCCCATGCAACGGAGAGGCGGGCCGTTGGGGGCGTTCCGGTTTTTCCGCATGTAGGGCAACTGCTCGCAGTTGCCCTACATTATGAGGGCGACCCGCGGGTTGCCCTTCGGATCCGTCTCCCCGCGTGCCCAAGGAGGCGGGAATGGGAGATCGGTCCCCGGATCACATGCGAGCGCTCCGTCGCTTGGCGTGCAAGCGCCTTTGAAGGCCGATTTCCAATCGGCGCGAAGGCTTCGGCCGGTGGGTCGGCTTGTGGGCCGAATGAATTCGGCCTCCCGGGGCCTTCGGCCAACGGTCGGCCTGTGCCGACCGGGGAGGTGTCTTTTGCGTCGGCGGAGGCCGACGCCTGGCGCGTAAGCGCCTCAGAAGGCCGATTTCCAATCGGCGTGAAAGCCTGCGCCGACCGGGAAAGCGTTCTTTGCGTCGGCGGAGGCCGACGCCTGGCGCGTAAGCGCCTGGGAAGGCCGATTTCAATCGGCGTGAAAGCCTGCGCCGACCGGGGAGGCGTCTCTTGCGTTGGCGAAGGCCGACGCCTGGCGCGTAAGTGCCTGGGAAGGCCGATTTCAATCGGCGTGAAAGCCTGCGCCGACCGGGGAGGCGTCTCTTGCGTTGGCGAAGGCCGACGCTTGGCGCGCAGCGCCCTTGAAGGCCGATTTCAATCGGCGTGAAGGCCGTTTAGCTCTCTCCTAACGCCTCCCTTGGAGCGGTCCGCGTGTTCGCCAGGGCCTCCAGGCCCGGGCTGAGGCGCACCGGATAGCGAGGGGCCTCCCGCAGGGCTTTGTAGGGCTCCGGCAGCCGCCCGAACGCTTCCCGAAACCGTTCCCGCAGCTCGGCCAGGGCCGGGTGGGGGCGGAGCAGACGCCCGCCCTCCATGACCTTCTCCAGCAACGGCGCCCCCCCTTCGATCCGCTCCTCCCGCAGCGCCAGGATGTCCTCCTTCATCTTCCCTTCCTCATCGTAAAACCGGAAAACCTGCTTCGGGCCGGGGAGGGACGCCTTGCCCGGGCTCAGCTTGCGGGCCGGACGGCCCTCATAGGCCACCAGCTTGTAGGCCATGTCCAGCCACGGCCAGTCCTCCGAAACCCCCATCCGGGTCCCCACCCCAAAGGCGTCGATGGGCGCGCCGGCCTGCACCAGCTCCTCGATGCGGTATTCATCCAGCCCCCCGCTGGCCAGGATCCGCACCTCGGGAAGGCCCGCTTCGTCCAGGATGCGGCGCACCTCCCGGCTGAGGGCGAGCAGATCCCCGCTGTCCAGGCGCACCCCGAGCAGGCGACGCCCTCGCTCCCGCAGCTCCAGGCCCACCCGGGCGGCCCGACGGGCCCCCTCCAGCGTGTCATACGTATCGATGAGGAAGATCGCCCGCTCCGGGAAGGTCTCCGCGAAGGCCCGGAAGGCTTCCTCCTCCTCCGCAAAGGCCATGACGAACGAGTGGGCCATGGTCCCCGTGATGGGGATCCCATAGACCTTGCCCGCCAGGACGTTGCTGGTGGCCTGGAAGCCCACCAGATACGAACAGCGGGCGACCTTCAGCCCGGCGTCCACCCCATGGGTCCGTCGCAGGGCGAAATCCACCACCCCTCGCCCCCGGGCGGCCGCGACGCAGCGAGCGGCCTTGGTGGCGATCATCGTCTGCAGGTGCACTTGGTTGATCACATAGGTCTCCGCGATCTGGGCCTGGATGATGGGCGCCGTGATCTCCAGGATCGGCTCCTGGGCGAACACCAGCGTCCCCTCCGGGACCGCCCACACGTCCCCGGTGAAGCGCAGCTCGGCGAGGTAATCCAGGAAGGGGCGGGCGAAGATCCCGGTGGACTCCAGATACTCCAGGGCTTCCGGGGGGAAGCGGAAATCTTCCAGGAAGCGGAGCACATCCTCCAGGCCGGCCGCCACCAGAAAGCCCCGCTCCGGCGGGAGATCCCGCACGAACAGGCTGAAGGTGGCCAAGCCGGTGACCCCACGGGCCCAGTAGGCCTGGGCCATGGTCAGCTCATACAGATCCGTGACCAGGATCCGATCTTCCGGGCGCAGCATCTGGGTTCCCTCGCGCAAAGGATCGCCTGGGATCATCCCCGGATTACATGCTCTCCGGCAGGAAGGCCTGGCGCACGTCTTCGATCTCCGGCATCCGGCGCAGGGCCTCGAGGACGGCCTCCGGGGCCGGGCTGTCCAGATTAATGAACGACAGGGCCGTCCCACCCGGGCGGTCTCGCCCCAGGCGCCACTCGGCGATGTTGATCCCATACTGGCCCAGGAGCGTCCCCACCCGGCCGATCACCCCGGGCACGTCGCGGCTGCGCATGACCAGCATGGCCCCGCGGGGCAGCGCCTCCATCGGGAAGGCGTCCACCTGGACGATGCGGGGCTCCCCGGCGAACAGGGCGCCGACGATCAGCCGCGCCTCTTTGGTGGAGAGAACCCGGCAGGCGATGGCCTGGGCGTAGGCCCCCAGGATCGGCTGGGGGGCCTCCACGATGCGGATGCCGTGCTCCTGGGCCCGCACGGGGGCGTTCACGAAGGTCACCGTGTCCCCCAGGATAGGGGTGAGCAGCCCTTTCAGCAACGCCACCCCCAGCGGCCGGATCACCGGGCGCAGCTCCTCCCCCCGCACATCGATCTCCACCTGATAGATGCGCCCCCGCACGATCTGCATCTGCAGGCTCCCCAGCACCTCCGCCAGGCGCATATAGGGAGCCAGGGCGCGATAATCGGCCCCCTCCGGGAAGGGGAGGTTCACCACGTTGCGGAAATCCCGGCCCCGCAGGGCGTCCAGCACCTGCTGGGCGATCTGCCGGCTGATCAGACGCTGGGCCTCGCGGGTGCTGCCCCCCAGGTGGGGCACCGCCAGCACCCGTTCGTGGGCGATCAGGGCCTGCAGGATCGGCGAGCGCGGCGGCTCCTCGCTGAAGGTATCCAGGGCCGCCCCGGCGACACGACCGGCGTTTAAGGCCTCCAAGAGCGCCTCCTCATCGATCACCGCCCCCCGGGCTGTGTTCACCAGATAGATCCCGGGCTTCATCTTCTCAAAGGCCGCCCGGTTGAGCATGCGATAGGTCTCCCGGGTGAGGGGGACGTGCAGGCTCAGGATGTCGGACCGAGCGTAGAGCTCATCGGGATCGGGTACCAGCTCGATCTGCAAGGCCGCGGCCCGCTCCTCAGGGATGTAGGGATCGAAGGCGATCACGTGCATCTCGAAGGCGCGGGCCCGGCGGGCCACCTCCGTCCCGATCCGCCCCAACCCCAGCAACCCCATCGTCTTGCCCGCCAGCTGGACCCCGAGGAAGCGCTCCCGCTCCCAGCGGCCCTCCCGCAGGGAGAGCCAGGCCGGGGGGATCTTGCGAAGGAGGGCCAGCAGCAGCGCGAAGGTGTGTTCCGCCACGGCCACCGTGCTGGCCGCGGGCGTGTTCATCACCAGGATCCCCCTTTGCGTGGCCGCCTCCAGGTCGATGTTGTCCACGCCGATGCCTGCCCGGGCGATCACCCGGAGCCGCTCCGCCGCCTCCAGCACCTTCGCGTCCAGCCGGACCCCGCTGCGCACGATCAGCGCGTCGCAGTTCCGGACCAGCTCCCGCAGCGTCTCCGGCGAGGGCCGTCGGGCCTCCACCACCTCTACCTCAGGGTCCGCGCGCAACAGGGCCAGCCCTTCCTCGTCCAGCGGGTCCGTCAACGCGATGCGCCACATCTGCGTGTCCCTCCTCACTTCGCAGCGAGCCATTCGTCGATATCCATCAGCAGCGCCTCGATGTGATGGGGCTGGATCTCCCCCATATGGGCGATGCGGAAGGTTTTCCCCTTCAACGGGCCGTAGCCGGAGGAGATCACCTTGCCCCGCCGACGCAGGAATTCGTTCAGGGCGCTGATGTCGATCCCCTGGGTGTTGGACACGCAGGTCAGCGTCCAGGAGCGGTGGCCGTCCTCGGCGAACAGGGCGAACCGCTCCGAGGCCCAGGCCTGCACCCGTTCCGCCATGCGGCGGTGGCGTTCCCAGCGGGCCTCCAGCCCTTCCTCCAGGATGCGGTCGAACTGCCGATCGGCGGCGAAGAGCAGGGAGATGGCGGGCGTGGCCGGCGTCTCCCCCCGGTCCGCGTAACGCGCCATGGTGAGCAGGTCGAAATAGTAGCCCCGATGGGGAACCTCTTTCGCCTTCTCCATCGCCCGCTCCGACACGGCGCAGAAGGCCAGCCCCGGGGGCAGGGCCAGGCATTTCTGGGAGGAGGTGAGGACGAAATCCAGGCCCCAGGCATCGGTCTCCAGGGGTGCCCCGCCCAGGGAGGAGACCGCGTCCACCAGGATCAGCACGTCCGGGAAGGCCTGGCGCACCGCCGCGGCGATCTCCGCCAGGGGGTTCATCACTCCCGTGGAGGTCTCGTTGTGCACGACGGTGATGGCCTCGGCGTCGGGGTGGGCGGAGAGGGCCTCCACAACCTGCTCAGGCCGGATGGCCTGCCCCCAGGCTACGGAGAGGGCGGCCGCCTCTTTCCCGTTGGCCAGCGCCACCTGATGCCATCGCTCCCCGAAGGCGCCGTTGATCAGGCAGAGGACCTTCCGGCGCACCAGGTTGCGGATCGCGGCCTCCCACAGGCCGGTGCCGGAGGCGGCGACGAAGAACACCCGCCCGCGCGTGCGGAAGATCGCCTGCAGGCGCGGGATCAGCCGCTCGAACAAAGCGGTGAACTCCCGGCTGCGGTGGCCGATCATCGGTCGGGCCTGCGCCTGCGCGATCTCCTCCGGGACATACGTCGGGCCGGGGATGAAGAGCATCGGTGCCTCTTCCATACGGGATCCACCTCCTTACCTCTGGTAGGAGGGGCTTTAGCCCCGAACTTCGGTTTTCGATGACGCAAGGTTCTCTGTAAGTCGAAATTTATTTCGACTCAGCCGGTGCAGAGAACACCTGACCGTCTGCAGGCGTCCAGATCCAGCTTGAAACCCCAATCCCTGCCTTCGATCCCTCGATGGTCGTGGCGGAAGCTCTTAGAGCCAGGATGCCGAAATGAATTTCGGCTTACGGAAGAAGGGTCTTTCGCCCCGAACCTCCGTCTTTGACGACGAAAAGTCGCGGCTAAAGCCGCTCCTACAAAAGGATGCTGAAATGAATTTCGGCTTATAGCGCGTGCCACGCCTGAAGGAACCGTTCATGGCGGACAGGATCCCGAAAGCGGGCCTCGCCGTTCCGGAAGGCCTGCAGACCCTCCCGCAGGATCCCCTCCGCCGGGGTTCCCTGCAGGGCCCGGGCGCGTTCTGGGGAGAGCGCCAGAGGAAGGATAGGCGCCAGGCGCGGGCAGCGGATGTAGACCTCAGCGTTCTCCGCGACAGCGGGTCGGTGGAACACGCCCCCAAATCCGGCGAAAAGGTGAACCGCGCCCTGGGCGATGAGATCGGTGATCCCATCCCCCACCAGCATCAAGCGCCGCCCCGGTGCCCGGAAGCCCTCCAGCAGGCGGGCCTTCCCGTCCTGGGCGATCAGAGGAGAAGGCTCCACGCCGACAGCGGGTCCTTCCTCGCCTCGCCACCATGCCCCTGCGAAGGGATCATAGCGCGGGCGGACGGCGTGGATGCGCTGGGCGGGGATGCCCAGGAAACGCCCCAGCCCCCGCACCGCCTCCTCCAATCCGCCGCTGATCAGATGCACGGAGATCCCACAGGCGTGGAGGGCGTGGATCACCTCCGCTGCGTCCGGGAGGAGATGTTCCCGGTAGATGCGGATCAGCTCCTGGATCTCCGCGCGGGTCGGGCGGATCAGCGCGAGGCGCTGCTCGTAGACGGCTTCCAGAGGGAGATGGCCGGACATCGCGGCTTCCGTGAGGGCGGCCACCGCCATCGCCTGGCCCCGTCGCCGGGCCAGCTCCACGATCCCCTCCACCCCCACCAGCGTCCCATCGCAGTCGAAAAACACGTGGGTGAACGAGACCCAGCGGACCGGTCCGGCCTCCATTCCGCCCACTCCGTGAAGGATTTCGCAAGATTATACCACGGATCGCAAGAGGGGCCGTCCCCGAATCTGAAAGGGGTGTGTCCCGAAATCGTAGGACAACTGCTTGCAGTTGTCCTACAAGGCGGCCAGGCCCGACAAAATTGGGACACACCCCTTCTCCGTCTCCGGGGCGCCTTGACGGAGATCCGGCCCATGGTTAAAATATTCCCTCAAATCGCTCCATAGATCACAAAACCGGGCACGGCGTCGGAGAGCGGAAGAGGAGATCCGGATGCAGGGGGTTCTGGCGCTGGAGGATGGGACGGTCTTTATCGGGCGGGCCTTCGGGGCGCGGGCCACCGTGGTGGGGGAGGTGGTTTTCAACACCGCGATGACCGGCTACCAGGAGATCCTCACGGATCCCTCTTATCGGGGCCAGATGGTCGTGATGACGTGTCCCCACATCGGCAACGTGGGGGTGAACGATGAAGACGTGGAAAGCGATCGCCCTCAGGTCGCTGCCTTCATCGTCCGCGCCTTAAGCCCGGTGGTCTCCAACTGGCGGGCGAAGGAGAGCCTGGAGGATTATCTCGCCCGCCACGGCGTGCCCGGCCTGTGCGAGGTCGACACCCGCGCCCTGACCCGGCGGATCCGGGAGAAAGGGGCGATGAAGGCGGCCCTCTCCACGGAGGGAGTGGATCCGGAGTCCCTGGTGGAGATGGCACGAGCGTGGGAAGGGCTGGAGGGCCGGGACACGGTGCGTGAGGTAACCTGCGCCGTTCCCTATGAGTGGATGGAGGGATCCGGCCGCTGGCAGCCCCATGGATTCCGGCCGGATCCCGAGCGGCGGCGCCACGTGGTGGTGTATGACTTCGGCGTCAAGCGCTCTATCCTCCGGCGGCTGGTCGATCGAGGATGCCGGGTTACGGTCGTGCCCGCCTACACGCCCGCGGCGGAGGCCCTCCGCCTGCGGCCCGATGGGATTGTCCTCTCCAACGGGCCGGGGGACCCCGCCGGGTTGCCGGAGATCGTGGAGATCGTGCGAGGGCTCCTCGAAACGGGGATTCCGCTCTTCGGCATCTGCCTGGGCCATCAGCTAATCGCCCGGGCCATAGGCGCCCGCACTTACAAGCTCCCCTTCGGCCACCACGGGAGCAACCACCCGGTCCTGGACCGGACCACCGGTCGGGTCCAGATCACCGCCCAGAACCACAATTACGCCGTGGACCCCGATACCCTGGACCCGGATCAGGTGGTGATCACCCATCTCAATCTGAACGATGGGACGGTGGAGGGGCTGGCGCTGCGGGATCGGCCGGTGTTCTCCGTGCAATACCATCCGGAGGCCAACCCCGGCCCCCACGACGCGGACCCCATCTTCGATCAATGGGTAGAAACGCTGGGACGTTGAGAGGGGTTTCCCGATCGATTGACAATCTGCCCCCAAAGAAATGCACAGATAGATGGCAGGATCAGGAGACCGGCAGGCCGGGAGGTGGAGGATGGCGGTGATCAGCGTGCAGGAGTTGCAGAAACAGACAGGGGAGATTCTGAAGCGGGTGCGCAAGGAGAGGATCGTTTATCTCATCATCGAAGAAGGGCGGCCAATCGCAGTTTTGTTGCCGGTGGAGGGCGAGCCGATCGAAGAGGCTGCCATCGAGACGGGTCAGCGGCCGTTTTCCAGCGGGTGGGCTGCTTACGCCAGTCTGGCAGAGGAGATCCGTCGGAGCTGGTCTCCCCATCGCTCCGCTCAGGCCGCGCTGGATGAGGTGCGGCGATGATGTTTGTGCTGGATGCCAGTGTTCATCGGTTACGAGGAGCGGATAGCGTGTATGCTGCAGTCGCTCGTCAGTATGGAGCGATCTTGATCACCCTGGATCGGCAGCAACTGGAGCGGGGATCATCCAGCCTGAGCGTTCTCACCCCGGCAGATGCGCTCAATCTCTTAGAACAGCCAGGCTGAGAAATGTAAAGCGTCAGCGCGAAAACGCTGTGGAATGGGGCGGGCGTTGGAAAACGCCCGCCCATTTGTGCGGCGAGGTGGAACTCCGGATGCCGCGGCGCACCGACATCCGCTCCATCCTGGTCATCGGCTCCGGGCCGATTGTGATCGGCCAGGCAGCCGAGTTCGACTATTCCGGGACCCAGGCCCTCAAGGTCCTGCGGCGGGAAGGCTATCGGGTGATCCTGGTCAACTCCAACCCGGCCACCATCATGACCGATCCCGAGATGGCCGATGCCACCTACATCGAGCCCCTGGTCCCGGAGATCCTCGAGCGGATCATCGCCCGAGAGCGGCCGGACGCCTTGCTCCCCACCCTGGGCGGCCAGACCGCCCTGAACCTGGCCATGGCGTTGCACGAACAAGGGGTCCTGGAGCGCTACGGGGTGGAGCTCATCGGCGCCTCGCCTCAGGCGATCCGCATCGCGGAGGACCGCCTCGCTTTCAAAGAGGCGATGGAGAAAGCCGGCCTGGAGGTCCCCCGCAGCGTCCTGGCCCGCTCCGTGGAGGAGGCGCTGGCCTTCGCCGAGCAGGTGGGCTACCCGGTGCTCATCCGCCCTTCCTTCACCCTGGGCGGCACCGGGGCCGGCGTCGCCCGTTCCCGGGAGGAGCTGATGGATCGCGTGGATCTGGCGCTGCGCCTCAGCCCCGTCGGCTCGGCCCTCATCGAGGAGTCCCTTCTGGGCTGGAAGGAGTTTGAGCTGGAGGTGATGCGGGATCGCCACGACAACTTCGTGGTGGTGTGCGCCATCGAGAACCTGGACCCCATGGGCATACACACGGGGGATTCCATCACCCTGGCCCCGGCCCAGACCCTCACGGATAAAGAGTATCAACGCATGCGGGACTGGGCCCGGGTGGTGATGCACGCGGTGGGCGTGGAGACCGGCGGCTCCAACGTCCAGTTCGCCGTGAACCCCCGCGATGGCCGGATGCGGGTCATCGAAATGAACCCGCGGGTCTCCCGCTCGTCCGCCCTGGCCTCCAAGGCCACGGGCTTTCCCATCGCCAAGATCGCCGCGCTCCTCGCAGTGGGCTACACCCTGGACGAGCTTCGCAACGAGATCACGCGGCGCACGGTGGCGGCCTTCGAGCCGGCCATCGATTACGTGGTGGTGAAGATCCCCCGGTGGGCCTTCGAGAAGTTCCCCGGCGCCGATCCGACCCTCGGCCCCCAGATGAAATCCGTGGGGGAGGTGATGGCCATCGGGCGGACCTTCAAGGAGGCGCTCCAGAAGGCGATGCGGGGGTTGGAGATTGGGGCGAAGGGCTTTGAGGGATTCCCGCCCGAGCGGCGGCCCTCCGATCTGCGGGCTGCCCTGGCCTGCCCGAACCCGGATCGTCTGCGGGCCGTCCACGACGCTCTGATGGCCGGGATGCCGGTCCAGGAGGTCGCCGCCCTCGCCGGATACGACCCCTGGTTCGTCGTTCAGATGGCGGAGCTGGTCGAGCGGGAACGGGAGCTGCGCCGCTACACTCTGGCCACGGTCCCGGCAAGCCTGTTGCGCCAGGCCAAGCGGGAGGGGTTCTCGGACGCCCAGCTGGCGGCCTTCTTCGGCTGCACGGAGGAGGCGGTCCGCCGCCGCCGAGAAGCTCTGGGCATCCGCCCACGCTACGCCCAGGTGGACACCTGCGCAGCGGAGTTCGAGGCTTACACGCCCTATCTTTACAGCACCTACGAGGAGAGCGACGAGGCCCCGCCGACGGATCGCCCCAAGGTGGTGATCGTCGGCAGCGGCCCCAACCGCATCGGGCAGGGGATCGAGTTCGATTACAGCTGTTGCCAGGCCGCCTTCGCCCTGCGGGAGCTGGGAATCGAATCGATCATGGTGAACTCCAACCCGGAGACGGTGAGCACGGACTACGACACCTCGGATCGCCTGTATTTTGAGCCGTTGACCCTGGAGGATGTGCTGAACATCGTCGAGCGGGAGCGGCCCCTCGGCGTCATCGTGCAGTTCGGGGGGCAGACGGCCCTCAACCTCACCATGCCCCTGCACCGCGCGGGGGTGCCCATCCTGGGCACCTCCCCCGACGCCATCGACCTGGCGGAGGATCGAGGGCGGTTCAGTGCCCTGTTGCGGGACCTGGACATTCCTCAGCCGGAGCATGGGACGGCGACGTCCGTCGAGGAGGCCCTTGAGGTCGCCCGGCGCATCGGCTACCCGGTTCTGGTCCGGCCCAGCTACGTCCTGGGCGGGCGGGCCATGGCCATCTGTTACGATGAGGAGACCTTGAAGGCCTATATGGCCGAAGCGGTGTGGGTCTCCCCGGAGCGACCGGTGCTGATCGATCGCTTCCTGGAAGATGCCTACGAGGCGGAGGTGGATGCGGTGGCGGATGGGAAGCGCGTGGTCATCGGGGGCATCCTCCAGCATATCGAGGAAGCAGGGGTGCACTCCGGAGATTCCGCCTGCGTGCTGCCGCCCTACAAGATCTCCCGCTATCACCTCCAGATCATCGAGGAATACACCGAGCGGATCGCCCTGGCCCTGGGGGTGCGGGGGCTGATCAACATCCAGTTCGCGATCAAGGACGACATCGTCTACGTCCTGGAGGCCAACCCGCGGGCCTCCCGCACCGTACCCTTCATCAGCAAAGCCACCGGGGTTCCCCTGGCCCGCATCGCCACCCGGGTGATGCTGGGGCAGTCCTTAGAGGAGATCGGCTTCACCCGTTCGCCGGAGGTCCGGGCGTTCTTCGTGAAGGAGGCGGTCCTTCCGTTCCGCAAGCTGCCGGGCGCGGATGCCATCCTGGGCCCCGAGATGAAATCCACCGGCGAGGTGATGGGCTGGGCGGAGACCTTCGGCCACGCTTTCGCCAAGGCGGAGATGGCCGCTGGGGACGCCCTGCCTCTCCACGGGACGGTGTTGCTCTCTGTGAACGACTTCGATAAGGGGAGCGTGTTGAAGATCGCCCGGGACTTCCACCGTCTGGGCTTCCGGTTGATGGCCACCCGGGGCACGGCGGAAGCCCTGCGGCGCGTGGGGTTGCCGGTGGAGGTGGTAAACAAGGTAAGCGAGGGCTCTCCCCACGTGGTGGACGCCATCCGGGAAGGGCGGGTGCAGCTGATCCTGAACACCCCCCTGGGCCCGCGGGCCTACACCGACGGCATGCGGATCCGCCAGGCGGCCGTGCGTTACGGGGTGCCGCTGCTCACCACCCTCTCCGCCGCCGCCGCAGCCGTCCAGGCCATCCGGGCCATGCGGGAGCGGGATTTCACGGTGATGAGCCTGCAGGAGCACTACGCCCGAAAGCGCAGCGCATGAGGAGTTCCACCCTGGAGGAGACGGGTCGAAGATGAAGAAAAGGGGGATCTCCATGGATATCGGGACCGCTGTCGTGCTGATCCTCGCGGCGGTGATGGTGGGCGTTGCCTATGCGCGGGGCGGGGAGGTGGCGGCGGCCGGATGGCGGGGGGTGGGGCGGGCCGTGCGCGACTTCCTCCCGCTCTTCCTCGGGATCTTCATCCTCATCGGCTTCTCGGAAGTCCTGATCCCCCGTGAGATCATCCCGCGGTGGCTGGGGCCCAGCTCGGGCTGGCGAGGGATCCTGATCGCCAGCGGGGTGGGGATGCTGATCCCTGGCGGGCCCTTCGTCTCCTTCCCCCTGGTCGCGATGCTCTATCGGGCCGGAGCCGGCATAGGCGCGGTGGTCGCCTTCGTCACCGCCTGGTCCCTCTGGTCCCTCACCCGGCTGCCCCTGGAGTTCGCCCTCCTGGGCCCGCGCCTGATGATGGCGCGTCTGATCTCCACCCTGTTCATGCCCCCGCTGGTCGGATGGATCGCCCACCTGCTCTTCGATTGACCCTTGTCGACCTTGGGATGAGATCCGGGGAGGGGGAAGCGGCGCCGCTTGACTACAGATCGGCAAAGGCTAAAATCTTAATTGATCGATCAATTAATTTTGAGGCTTTTGAGGCGCGGCATCGGAGGACACGCAGGCTCCTCCGGCCTGAACTTTTTCACACATCCGGCGGGGGGAGGAGATGGGCAAGGGGGCTGGCCGGCATCGGGACCGGGATCGTGAGGCCATGCGTCAGCGCATCATCGAAGCCGCCTTCCAGGTTTTCCTTCGCAAAGGCTTTCGGGGGACCTCCAACCGGGAGATCGCCCGGGAGGCGGGGATCTCGCCGGGCCTGATCTACTGGTATTTCCGGAACAAGGAAGACCTCTTCCGGGCCGTGGTGGAAGCCAAATCCTTCGCCCTCCCCTTGAGGCGCCTGGCCCGCACGATGGGGACGGCTCCGCCCCCGCAGTTCCTCGCCGGGGTGATGGAGATCGTCCTCTCCCTGTATGAGGACCCGGCCATGATCGCGGCATTGCAGTTGCTGCTGCCCGAGGCGATCCGCAACGGCCGGGTCCGGCGGGTCCTCGTCAGCCGGGCGATCCGCCCGGGTATGGAGGCCATCGCCGCTTACCTGGCCGCGCAGCAGGCCAAAGGGACCGTGCGCCCGTTGGATCCCCGGGTCGGCGCCCGCCTCTTCATGGGCCTCATGTTCTCGCAGGTCATCCTGGGCCATCTGTTGCGCCTTCGGTTCCCGGTGCCGGCCCGTCAGCTGTTCGCGGAGGCCCTGGAGGTGTATCTACATGGGATCCTGAACCCGGAAGCCGGGGGAGGTTCGGCGTGAGGAGAGGCGAAAGGTTTTTCGCCCCTGCCTTGACCGAGTGCAGGGGCGCCGCGCCGCAATGCCTTTGCATGGCGCGATCCTCCTCTGGGAGATGAAGGCCGCGATGTTCCAGCGTATCGGGGCGGTGATCTACAAAGAAGTGTTGCACATCGTGCGGGATCCCCGCACCCTGGCGGTGATGTTCATGATCCCCGTGGTCCAGCTCTTCCTGCTGGGCTACGCGGCGACCACCGATGTGAAGCACGTGCCCATGGTGGTCCTGGACTGGGATCACACTCCCCAGAGCCAGGAGCTGGTGGACGCCTATCGGGCGGTGGATGTCTTTCGCATCATCGGCTATGTGGAGCGACAGGAGGATCTGGCGCGGCTGTTGGATGCGGGGATCGCCCAGGCGGCCCTTCTGATCCCGAAGGGATACGGGGCGGATGTCCTGGCCGGCCGCCTGGCCACAGTGGGGCTGATCATCGACGGCAGCGACCCTGCGGTGGCCAGCAACGCCTACGCGGCGGCTCTCTCCATCGCCCAGAACCACTCCACGCAGATCCTCCGGCGGACGCTGAACCTGGACCCGCGGCGGATGCCCGGCCTGGATCCGCGCCCCCGGGTCTGGTATAACCCGGAGATGCGCAGCGCCAACTATATGATCCCGGGCCTGATCGGCGCCATCCTTCAGTTCCTCACCATGCTCCTCACGGCCCAGGCCATCGTCCGGGAACGGGAGCAGGGGACGATGGAGCAGCTCATTGTCACGCCCATCCGGCCGGTCGAGCTGGTGGTGGGGAAGGTGGCCCCTTACGTCCTGATCGCCTACATCGATTTCGCCATCATCCTGACCCTGGGGGCCCTCTGGTTCCGGGTGCCCTTCCGGGGAAACCTGGGTCTGCTCCTGGCTCTCTCCGGGTTGTTCCTGCTTTCCTCCCTGGGGCTGGGGCTGCTGATCTCCACGGTGGCCTCCACGCAGCGGGAGGCGATGTTGCTGACCTATTTCCTCCTCCTGCCTTCCATTTTCCTGGCCGGCCTTCTCTTTCCCATTCAAGCGATGCCTCAGGTCCTCCAGTGGATCAGTTATCTGATCCCTCTCCGCTACATGCTGGTGATCCTGCGCAGCATCATCGTGAAAGGGGTAGGCATCGAGCCGTTGTGGGATGAGACCGTTGCTCTCCTCCTGTTCGGGATAGCGGCCATGGGCCTGGCGGCCCGCCGCTTCCGGAAGCGGCTGGAGTGAATCTGTTCTTGTAGGAGAGGCTTCAGCCGCGACCCTTGCGTCATTGAAGACCGAAATTCGGACTGGAGCCCTTCCCGCAAGAAGATCAATATCTCATCTTCAGCGAATTATGGCTGGCGAAGCGGTGTGGGTCGAACATCTGGAGAAACGATTCGGGGCAGTGCATGCCCTCCGGGATCTCTCGTTCGTGGTGGAGGACGGAGAGATCTTCGGGATCATCGGGCCGGACGGGGCGGGGAAGACCACGCTGCTGCGTCTCCTCGCCGGGGTCCTGCGGCCGGATGCAGGGACGATCCGGGTGCTGGGGCGGGATCTGCTGCGTGAGCCCGAGCGGATCCGTCGATCCCTGGGTTACATGCCCCAGAGCTTCAGCCTCTATGGAGATCTCACAGTCCGCGAGAACCTATCTTTCTTCGCGACGATGTATGGATCGCGGGACCCCGAATGGATCCGGCGGATGCTGGGCTTCGCCCGCCTGGAGCCGTTCCTGGATCGCCGGGCGGCGCAGCTCTCCGGGGGCATGCAGAAGAAGCTGGCCCTGATCGGGGCGATGGTCCACCGGCCCCGCTTGCTGCTCCTGGACGAGCCCACCACGGGGGTGGACCCGCTGTCGCGGCGGGAGCTCTGGGATCTGCTCAGCGAGTTCCACGTGCAGGGAGTGACCATCGTCGTCACCACCCCGTATCTCGATGAGGCGGAGCGCTGCACCCGGATCGCCCTGATGCACCAGGGACGGATGCTGGCCGTGGATGCACCGGGGAGGCTCCGGTCTGCGTTCCGTCATCCGGTGCTCGAGATCCTCGCTCAGCCGATCCTGCGGGCCCAGGCGGCCCTGGCCGCGCATCCGGCGGTTCTGGAGGCTGTGGTCCTGGGAGATCGGGTGCGGGCGGTGGTCCGGGAGGACGGGGTGGCCCTTTCCGAGCTCGTCGCAGTGCTGCGGGCGCTTCCGGGGATCGAGGTCCAGGAGGCCCGCTGGGCCCCTCCGCGTCTGGAGGAGGTGTTCGCCTACCTGATGCGTCGGGAGGGAGGCCGTGGCTGAGGTGGTGGTCCGAGCGGAGCGCCTGACCCGACGGTTCGGCGCGTTCACCGCCGTGGACCATATCTCCTTCGAGGTCAGGCGGGGGGAGATCTTCGGCTTCCTGGGGCCGAACGGGGCGGGGAAAACCACCACCATTCGCATGCTGCTGGGGTTGCTGGAGCCCACGGAGGGCCGGGCATGGGTGCTCGGGTATGACGCCGCCCGGGAGACCGCGCGCATCCGCCCGCGCGTCGGTTACATGAGCCAGCGGTTCAGCCTGTATCCCGATCTCTCCGTGGAGGAGACGCTGCGGTTTTATGGGGCCGCTTATGGATTGCCCGTCCAACGGCTCCGGGAGCGGATCCCGACGTTGCTGGAGCGGCTGGATCTGGCCGGGCAGTCCCGGCGTCTGGTCCGTCACCTGGCGGGAGGCTGGCGGCAACGGATGGCCCTGGCGGTGGCCCTGCTCCACGAGCCGGAGATCATGTTCCTCGACGAGCCCACCGCGGGGATGGACCCCCTGGCCCGCCGGGAGATCTGGGCGTTGCTTTACCAGCTGGCCGAGCGGGGGGTGACGATCTTCGTCACCACGCATTATATGGATGAGGCCGAGCAGTGCTCCCGCCTGGCGCTCATCCACAACGGGTGCCTGCTGGCCCAGGGAACCCCTTTCGAGCTCAAGGAGCGGGCGGGGCCGAGGGGGATCGTCGCGGTCTCCGCCACGCCGCTGGAGCGGGCTTTCCTTCTCTTGCGGGACTGGCCCTTCTTCCAGCACGTCGCCTTCCACGGCGCCCGGATCCACGCCTATCCCCGGGATCCGGGGCTCTCCATCGAGGAGATCCGCCGCCGTCTGGAGGAGGCGGGCCTGGAGGAGATCTCCGTGGAGTGGATCCGTCCTTCTCTGGAGGATGTGTTCCTCTGGCTGGTGGATCAGGCAGCGCAGGAGGCGGAACTCCCCTCGCGGTCAGGAGGTGCGCTTCGATGAACGGACGCAAACACCTCGGATGGTGGTTGGGGTTGCTCGTCCTGCTCAGCGCCTGCCGGCCGGGGGCCGCTCGGCCGCTGGTGGTCTCCGGTTATCTGGAGGCGCGGATGGTCGACGTGATCGCGGTGGAGGGCGGTCGGGTGCTTCAAGTTCGGGTGGAGGAAGGGGATGTCGTCCGGCCCGGGCAGCCTCTTGTGGATCTGGACCCGGCTTTTCTGGAGGCCCAGATCCGAATGGCCGAGGCCCAGGTGGCGCAGGCCCGGGCCGCGCTGGAAGCGCTGGAGGCGGGGCCCCGGGAGGAAGATCTGCGGGAGGCGGCCGCGCGAGTGGATCAGGCCCAGGCCCTGCGGGATGGCGCCTATCAGGCCTGGCAGGACGCGCAGGCGATGCTCCGGGAGCCTCAGGATCTCCTGCTCCAGCGGGAGGTGGCCGCCGCGCAGGTCCGGGCAGCCCAGGCGCGGCTGGAGCAGGCGGTGGCGCTGAAAGACATCGCGGAGCGGTTGAAGAGCCGGGCCGAGGCGGCGATGCGGGAGTGGGAGCGGCTTCCCCCCGCTCTCCGTCCGCCGTTGCCTGCGGAGGTGCGGGACGCGGCCTATGCTTACTGGTCGGCCTGGGCGGAGGTGAACCGGGCCGGCGCCGCCTACGATGGAAGCCGTGCCCTTCTGGAATACCTGGATGCGGTGATCCGGGATCCGATCGCGTTGCGGACGCAGGTGGTGGAGGCGGAGGGGCGGTATCGGGCCGCGGAGGCTGCGCTGGAGGCCGCCCGGGCGCAGCAGGCGGCCCTCCGGGCGGGCGCCTCGCCGGAGCAGCGGGAAGCCGCGCGGGCACGCCTGCGGCAAGCGGAGGCGGCCCTGGAGGCCCTGAAAGCCCGCCGCTCCCGCTTCCAGCTTCTCGCTCCTCGGGGAGGGATCGTGGCGTTGCGGGCGGTGGAGCCCGGCGAGCGGGTGGCCCCCGGGACCCGGGTGCTGCAGCTGATGGATCTCCAGACTCTGGAGCTGGTCGTCTACATCCCGGAGGCCGCGCTGGGTCGGGTGCGACCCGGGATGAAAGTCCCGGTGACCGTGGAAGGGTTCCCGGGCGAGCGGTTTGAGGGGGTGATCGTTCATATCGCCGAGGAGGCTTCCTTCATCCCGCGCAACGTCCAGAGCCCGGAGGAGCGGGCGCGCCTGACCTTCGCGGTGCGCATCCGCCTGGAGAACCCGGACGGTCGTCTGAAGCCGGGAGTGCCCGCGGACGTTGAGATCCCTTGAAGGAGTCAACTATAAGGCTTAGACGGGTGCGGGTTGTGGCAGGTCCTGGAAGGGGACCTGATGGCGGAGGAGGTGATAGAG